>Ga0210059_1001261_pt1 | contig 37541 bp, 24 predicted proteins | sample Ectturendosymbi2_FD_188042 | JGI IMG/M metagenome (GOLD analysis project Ga0210059, IMG submission 188042) | Ecteinascidia turbinata endosymbiont from Florida, USA - Sample 2 (SPAdes) (version 2) | ecosystem: Host-associated > Tunicates > Ascidians > Unclassified | place: Key West, Florida... | reverse complement strand
TAATTTTTTTTTAGTTATTAAGTTTTACGGTACCTTTGAGTTTTACAGGTTAAGCAAACCAGTTGGATCCAATTGGTAATAACAACGAAGGATCAATTACAACGCTAGTTGTTTGCTTTTCTTTCATGTGTGTGCGTGCATGTTGCTCAGGGGCGGATCTGGGGGGGGAGATCTACCACCCCTAAAACATACGAAAGTAACTTTATCCACCATGATTTTGTACAATTCGGCAAACAGCATTCGCGAAATAAGGCCATTTTGTCGTCCATTGTTTTGTCACAGCAGTGTTGTGAAGTACGCTTCATCTCTCTTACAGTAGTGAACCCCTAATGAGACTTGAATGCCAAATATTACTGAATCGCCCCTCTAAACTTACTGGCTGGATCCACCCCTGGTGTTGTTAGTGTCATTCATTTGTTTCGTTGTTTTGCAAGTCAGTTACGCTTTGCGGGTTGTTATCAGTTACGCTTTGCGGGTTGTTATTTCTTGTTTTTACTGTGTTTATCTCGTTCCTAATGTGTTTGTCTTATCTTGGTTTATATTGTGCTTACCTGTTTTCTACTATGGTAGAAATCAGTCAATGATCGTTTCAGGACTTGGTCTGTCATCAATGGCATTTTCTAATAAACAAACCAGCAATTACAAACGGTTTACGTGTATCTTTCACTTTTGTGTGTACGAAACTCCGAATTGTACTTACAGAATTATTTTTCACATCTGTACACAACTCAATTCCAAAACCCTGCTGCATGAAAAAGCTCTTCTCTTTCGTTTGTTCTTTTGCGTTCTTTTTTGTTTCTATAGCGGGTGTTTCTTACTTTGTGTCTTTCTTGTTTTAGTTACCGGAAGATTTGTATGTGCGTTGCTTTGAAATAACCGACGATGCGCCGGCTCGTTGGAAGCAAATTTTCACAGCTACTCGATAATTTGCCCAGCTTTCGCTTAAATCATACGTTGAGTCAGCTATTTATGCGATCGAATTCACTTCTTGAATCATGCTGCAACACTTGTTTTGCACATTTCTACCTCTGCCAAAGATTGCAGCGAACTACACTTTTTCCCGGGGAGTGTTAAACCCTTCGCAAGTTTAAGCTCAGATTTAATTTCCGTTTGAAAATACCATCAGTAAAACTCTACTTCAGTCACTTCTCCGCCAGCCTGTTTTACTATTTAGCAGGCCCGTAACCAGGGTCGAAGCCCCGCCCACAAAATTTTTCGATCCCCGTGGAAAAATGTGTCAGACATAGTTTGAAACTATTGGACAAAGTTTAAAAATCTGGGCCCCTCTCAGAAAGCTCTTCTCCTCCCTTGGTTTACTAAGATGGTTACGGGCCTGATCTTCTAACAAGTTGAAAACAGTTTCCATTCAGGTTATTTCTTTCAATTCTTTCTGCAAATTTTCACGTGAAACAAATCTAAGTTACTTAATATTGCAAACAAAACAGCCACAATAATCGAAAACATTATTTTATTCAACGTTTCGGCTTATGTCTAAGGCATCATCAGGATAAATGAAATGCAGCATTCAGAGGGAAAAATAAGAATGCAATTTTAAGCATCCGATAGTTCATCTATCCACTTTCTGCTTATTAACACATAATGATCTATATGACGTAATACAGTACGAATGCCTTAAAATTGCATCCTTATTTTTCCTTCTAACTGCTACATTTCATTTATTCCTGATGATGGCTTGCGCATAAGCCGAAACGTTGAATAAAATAATGTTTTCGATTATTGTGGCTGTTTTGTTTGCAATAAGAATCTGCAGCAACTCCGTGCATTGTTTACCAAAATCTAAGCTATGTGCAACAAAACTGAATTGCAAGATATGAAAAACTGGCAGGAATTATTTTCAAGTAAAACAATACCAGTATCCCATTTTCAGTGATTGCGTTCTACAAATTATGACAAATTAAACGACGTCAAAGAAAACTTTGCAGTGTTCTTTAACTGAGATGATAACATTATAATCTACAGATCAGGTTATGAACAGAAACAAGCTTCCATATTGTACTGTCACGCGTAAGTTGTGTTGAGAAAGGACCGCGTTTTATTAAGTACATACAACGAAGATAAGGCCCAACCTTGCTTGATGACCAGTGAAAACTTTTTGCTTTCTTCTAAGCTGGAGAATCTATTGAAGCCTCTGCCCAGCTTCAAACTCGAAATGCTTGCTTTTGTTGCAGATCAACGAGTCACCAGCTATGACGCACAAGCTTGTCAAAAAAAGCTCGTTAACGTTTTGAGTAGGATTACCTGCTGAGGTTGAACAGGTATAATTGCAACTGTTCAAACTACCGACTACTGTCCACTTTAATTCTATACATAAGCGGGTTTACCAGTGGGGGCCATGACCAGCTTTTTCAGTGTTCTTGGCGTTATCTGCGAAGTTGCTGTAGACCAGCGTGGTCCAACTACTTTTGAACTATTGGCCATTTTACAAAAATATGACAACTCGCGGACCACTTCCAATAAAATGATGTATAAAAAACAGATTCACAACATTCAAAACTAAAAAAGGGAAGATAAGTGAGTGCGTCATTGAAATCATTACGCAATAGGAAATAGCAATTTATTACAAGTCTCCATCAGTGGGATGCCTGTGGTCAAGGCTTCTCTGACACTATCCTATCGTTCTTTTATTGATACCATGCAGTGTTATTGCTACAAGTCGGAGACTATCGTCCAGTGTTTCGCCTGCCATTCGGTCTGTTTTTAGATATGAATTGCTTCATCGTAGAAAATGTACTCTCACACAGACATGTATTTCAAAAAATCGAATGCAATTTTAAATCGAACGCAGTGCGAAATCTTTCAATTTGAGAAAGCTTTCTTTGCTGACTAATTTCCAGACGCTCTCTGCAGTCTCTCACGCCGTTACTATTGTACATTTTTGTTAAAAGATACTATGCTTTTTCTACAGTAATTTAAATTACTTATTGCAGGGATGGGCAAATAATTTGGCTAGCGGGCCACTTTGAGAAGGCCGCGTTTAGCGGATAGGTAGACAGATTTATTTAGCGGTACTGAGTTCATTGCGCCAGATGTATTCTTCAAGACAACGAACGACGGGCACCGAAAAAACAGATATTATTTTTCCCAGCCAGGTGCTCCAGTTGAGGGTTAGAGGCGGCCCGTACCTTCTAATTTGATCGTAAAATAAATAAATAAATCAAAATGGTACACAGAAAAGGTACGAGTTGTTCTTGCGCAAAATGCACTTTATCCAGCGCAAGAAATTCAGCGAAACAAATGTCACCTAACACGCTTTTCAACAAATTTCGGTATTGACAATTTTTCCTGAATGCCTCCGCGGGCTACTGAAAGCGCTGTGGCGGGCCACGTGTGACCGGCGGGTCTGTAGTTGGACCATACTGCTGTAGACCATGGGTCGGCAACCTTCGGCACGCCTGCCACACTTGGCACGCTACGCAATTTCCAGTGGCACGCAGAAGCTCCAAGTTTTACGTATCAATTTTGTTTTCATTCACAAGAAGTATTATTGACCTTGACTTGTACAAAAATGCGGATGTAATTGGCGCATTGAATGTTTTGGAACCTTAAATCGGCAGGCATTTACCAAAAGATTGCCGCGACCCTGGTGTAGACCATGCAAGTTCTGGACTGGGTTGAAGCGGACGCGGCTTCTTAAGTTTTGATTTATTTGTTACGTTGATGCAGTAATTAGCGCTTTTTCCTTTGTCTTTCATTTTTTTACATGGTATAAAAAGCTAGGCTTTCTCTGCTCCTTAGTAAAAACTTGAATTTGATCTCCAAATTTTTCGTGCTATATTTTTTTAAGCTTAAGCTCACGTGTTTCTAGGAATACCTTTTTCCGTTTACTTCAGCAAAATCCTGGCTTTTTGTAGCTTACACCTATCAAAGCCTCAGCGGATTATTCACAAATATTGAATATGTTCAACGAAACCATTTAACTCCCAAACTTAACCGCATATTTTCCAGTCGCGGACTGCAGGTAGTGATGTAACTCTCAATCTTCACTAAAAGCGACCGAATAAATTAAGCTGCAAGTATAAGTTGCCATGTAAGTTAACAATGTTTTTCTCCCATACATGTTTTCAGGCGAAATTCCCCAGGTGCGGTTTCTAGCAGTTAGGGGAGTCTATGCTTGGAAACCAACAGCGAGTTGATGTAATTCAGCCAGCTTTTGCACAAACAAATGTTCGTGACAACCTCGTATGATTTAGTTTTCAACGCGTCAGTCTCTTTCTTTCGAACGGTTTCCTCAACAATCAAACACTTATTTTCCTATTTCTGAAAAAACTGAAAAAACAGTTTTGAAAGTTTTTCATGACATTACGCTTTATTAACACCATGCAAACCAGCTTTAATAGCGCGCTATCAGCAATGCTGTGATTTGCACTGCCATTGCAGTCGAACCTTGAGATGTCGTTTCTGAGACGGAAAAACATCCGGACGCCAAATGGAAGCCACACAATTTTAGCTTTTAACAATCACAAACATCGGGATTTTCTCTAAATATCGTTTGTTGCAGACGTTTTTTGTGCATCATTGTCCATTTCGGGCACTAAAAGTAACTGTATATAATTTGTCGATTGTCGCCAAGATCCACCTTTGCAATATAAATTGTAGTGTATTAAATGGTTTGGATTTCTACTCTCACTACTCTTAAAAATTAATCAATGTCAGCCTCGTGAATAAGGTCTCCAGGCTTGTCAAGGAAGACACTGCTAACAAAAAAACTTTCGAAACGCAGCAATTTAATCAATGTGTGCTTTATGTCATGTAGAATTATTGTTTGAATTTTCTCCAACATGTTAAGTGCAAGCTGAGATTATTTAAATCGGTCACCGTTTGTATATTGCAATTCGAATCATTTCTTAGGAACGATTATCTAAATTTCCACGTTCAATCTTCAACTTGTCAACCCTGACACAACTACGGTGGTTCATACCAAAGATATTAGAAATCGTTTCTTGTGAAATACTAGAAAATCCTTGAACCACAACGTACACTTTTTGAAAAGCTGTGGTTTCTGGTAACAACAAACGCTTGACAAATTTTGCAAAAAAGCATTAACAAATGAGAAAATTTCTTTCGTAACCTTTGGCAACTGGGATCGATAAAACGCTAAACCAATCTCAGTAGTTCAAATGCGCTTCTTTCTACCGAGATTGCCAATGTGCGGATCGTCACGACAAGAGTAAATCCCTCAGACCACATTAAATGCAGATACATTCCGGGAAAACTTTACCCTCGTTTTCGAGGCCATGATAGGCCACGCTTCCTTTATTTTATCCAATTTAAAAGTTTCAACTTTCAATTAATGAAGGTACCCTTTAAATGCAAATTCGTTTAGGGCTTCGCTGACGTTTTTCTTTTAAAGCTTCCTGAAAGGAAACTGTCCTTTTTGAAGCGATCGACTGTTCCGCACTTTCGAAAAAAGCTTTTAAGGTTTTGCAACCAAAAACGATTACATTTGCACGATCTGGCCCTTCATTGTTTTGCACACTGTGCTTAAAATGTGCATAAAATGTGATGCTTTCTAGTATCGGCCTTCCAGGCTAATTGAAAGCAATTTAAGAGAGCAATTTTGAACTGGAACGGAAATATTTGTACGTGTTTGACGTAAATGACTGGTGTTTACTTTTTGAGAGTGGATATTATGTCCCCATTAATAGAATCTTTACACCCCCAGCCGGATTTTGCTTTGGCGTTACTGCACATCAGCAGAGACTTAATAACTGAAACGTACTACAACGTTATGTGACATACTTGAACGTGCAGCATGCTGGTTGCACACTTCAGTATCGAATTCCACAGCTTTTCTAAATTGCTTGCTTCATTTCGAAACTTTCAGCAAGGCTAGAAGCACATACTTTTCTGAAATAGTTCCTGGGGTAGTTGTGCGCAAACTAAGAACTATAAATAAACTTTTATGATGTTAACAACGTCATCATCTTTGTCGATGCCATAGCAAAAGTAAAGAGAATCGCATGGTGAAGAAAACGCTCTAATACTGCTAATGATAGTAACGTCAAGGGCGTAAATTCTCTGCCAGTGACGTCAATGGCGTACATTCTCTGCCAGTGACGTCACCCAGCATAGTATGATTCTTTTCAGTGACATCGCAACACAGATTTTATAGAAAAACTGAGCACAAAACCTTTCATTTTTTACTTCAACAATTATTATTCCTGCTTGTTGGCCTAACACCGCATACGCTTAACGTCTAGAGATGCGTGATTTTGCTTGGTGCGGATAAAAAGTGGAATCATAATGAAATAAACTTATTGAATGATAGCAAACGTATCACCGGTCAAGCTAATCTGCAGGAAATACCAAGAATCTGTGTGCAAATAATCCAGGTTGTTTTGGAGAGCTAATTATACAATAGCAGAAATCACACTGTGTTCGATCTCTCGGCCTGACTGTTTTCCGAAAATCTGTAGGCATGAAATGCATGATCGCATTGCCACAAGGCGGGCAAAATTTAAAGAACACAGCAAATGACTCTAACAAAGTCTTTGATCCTCCAGTCTGTCGCTTGACTACACGCAAAACAAATAAGCTCAGACACCCTTGTTGTATGAATGATAAGATACGCTGAAAGCGGCGCCGTTTTGTTTGGAACTGGTGCTGCTTTCTCGTGTGTCAACATACGCGCGGCATTTCAAGGCAGCGCCGGCAGAACGGCAAATGTGAGTCTTCATTGAAATGTCCAATCTCCGCCTGAGATCTTCGAAGCAAGCTGACCAAACGGTGGTCAGACGAGCGGTGTAGCCTTCGGTCCGGAAGAGCCTTAGATGTCCTAATACAGCCGCATGGCGCGGCCATTGTCAAGTGCGCTATTTCGGTGATGGGGGCAGCTTCGCTCCGAACTATCACAACATCTTCGACTGGAGCTTTTGTTTACCTTTGCTCGCAGCGACACAATGCATTGTTGGTCATTACGCACACCCACGATCGGTTGAGCTTTGTCGACGAGACAAAGCTTTATGGCTCCCTGAATACCGACCTTGTATACGAGGCACGCGAACCGATAGCTGCATAACAATTGTGATGCCAAGAAAACCGCACAAGCCGATAGCTACATCACAGTTGTGATGCTAAGACACTACCTGGGTTTTGGTGAAGCGAAACCTGCGGCCACGTCCGACCTTCTGTTGGTAAAAAGTGGCCATGAACTCGACGTCGAGTACAAAACTGACTTCAGGAAATTCTGCTTCATTTCAAATACAAGCGCAACTTAACTCTGGGATATAATGAGAGCTCATGTTCTGGCGGTTCAACGAATGCCGCAACCAATGCTGTTCAGTGATCAACGTCAGATATCAGAGATTTAGTTAAAAGGGCGTTGAACTTTGACCATGATGCTTTACCGAAGTTTTTCAGGAAAAAGTAGACAATTTTAAAAAATACAAAAAACGTTTCTTTCAAATTGAGCTTTTCCGCTGTTGCACACAACACCTTCCAAAAGATTTGCGACTGCATTTTGTATGAGTATGTGGGGTAGATTAAAAAGTACTCATAAATGGGTTGTTTGAATTTCAAGTACAACACCTAAGTTTGCTGCGAACTCTTTCAAAGTCAGAACAAAATAATTTCTTGGCAAAAATGTTTCGAAACGAAAACTGATCCAGCTTTTCATGTTTATTCATTTGCTTTGTTCAAAAAGTCAACTGAACTATTTCAACGTAAAAAGGCTTTCCCTGTTTCTCCTCTTATGAAACCAATTTGAGACAGCTTGAAAAACAGCCTTTATTGAAATACAAAAGAGCAAACCCTTAAATATCACAAACAAAAGAACACAAGCATTTAATAAACAAAGAAATGCAAATGATTCTGGAACAACTTTTTAAAGGAACTTTGATTGCAACACGAACAGAAAGCTGCATTTCTTTTTGCCCTGTTTCAGAAAACAGTCACGCTACGCGACAGACGTTGGTCCAAGCGTGAGCGACGTCTTGGAAAGTTGCTGACAGTAGTAATCGTCAATGATGTCCACAGTCGCAGACTTGTACTTGTGAATGCTTTGAATGAAGCGCTTGATCCGGCTAGGGTAGCTTTTGGCAGCTATCGCCGCACGGTGGAGATCAATCAGGGATATTTGAGGTTCCGTTTCGCTCAGTTTTCGCTGCAGCTCATCCAAATGGGCGTCGGCGGTTGCTTCGTCATAGACGATAATATCGAAAACATCAGGTGATTCGTGCGGGCCGTTGGTGGCAGTCGTTCTTCTGTCGACTTCGTCGATGACTATGCGAGGCACGCGTTCCGAAACATTACTGCTACTTTCGGAGCTTTCTGCTTCATCGTTCTGGTCGTCTGGAACGTTCTGCTTGGGGGAAGGGGGGCGGTACAGCACTGCAGCGTGGCTTTTCCTTCTCCCACTATCCTGGCTCGCCACCCACAAGGCGGTGGCGAACTCCCGGCTGCTTTGAAGCTCCGACGAAGTTTTCGGAGCTGACGAGGGTCTCACGACGGCGGGAGGCTTGAGTTCGGTTGAATCAGGCGAGACTCGATTCAGCGCAGTCTTCTTGTTTTTAGATTTGATTGAAGCTGAAGGCGGATTTGAGTCGGAACTCGCTCGCCGGTGCTTCCTCCCTCCCAATGGAGGCTTGCAGTGAGGGGGGAGTTTGTCGGGGAGACTTGCGGTTGAATTTCGTGGCGAAAATTTTCGACTGCTCTCCATTTTTTCAACTTTACGAAGCAGACTTGGGTCCACCTTTCTTCCCTTCGATCTAAGTAGCATCAGTGCTGCTGGAAGCGCAACTTCCAAAGGCAAAGGCGAATGGGTCGAAACGTTGTATCCTGAAAACACAAAATTATCGGCTCAAAGCTTTTTACTTTGCAAAGATTGTTGCTGACATATGTCGTAAATTTGGTTGAAGAAGAAACAAAAATGTGAGGTAACAAAATTAAACGTTTTGCAGAGAAAGCTTCAGATATATAAAAATAGTACTTTGCTACATCCATGTCCAGTAATTTAAACATCTCCTTCAAAATTAAGCGATAACAACATATTTTTGTTAATTTCCTGATAGCAAACATTTTTGTTGACTTTTTGGTGGAGCATCAAGCATGCAACCCGTCGGTGATTTGCTAATTGCTGTCGTAATGGTACTTTGGTGCAGGCGATCCTCTATCATTTTCTCTCAGCTTTTCTGTGCAAGCACATTCGCTGGAGAAAGTAAAAACTTGTGAATGTTTGAAAAAATTATACTGACCTGTGTTTAAGGAGCCAAGTGGGTCACTCTCGTCCCAGGCGTCTTTGAGCATCTGAGCGCTGGTGTCTTTGCCAGAAGAGACCAGTTGCGCTTGATCTTTGATCTTTCCGATTTTTTCGTCGGCGACAATCGAACGATCGAGATTGGACTTCATTTTCATCAGCAGGAGCTTTTGGTCGATGCTCACAGTGCTGGTGGCCTGTAACGCATAACGGGTGAGCTGCTGGATGAGGAAAAGGTTCGTTACAATTTTCAGCAAACAGGCACCGTTTTGAAAACTGCTGAAACGATATTTTTTCTGTATTGCTCTACAGTTCTGCACACCAAAATGCAAAGCAATGGGTTTTAAGCTTATTTTCTGGCAGGGGTTTGACGAAAAAAGAAGCCTATGAAGACCCACAACAAACATTGTATCAACTGATGCTTATTCAGAAAGGCTTCCCGCCTCTGTACGTCGCAACTTCGCGTTCAACGAAAACTACTGCAAAATACTTTAGATGTTTAGAACTAAATTGTTGCTGACAGAAATAGACACAATTTTGTTCTTGGAATCTATGCAAAGTGCGATTTGACCTTTTCGTTTTCACGATATGAGATCCTAAAACGTATGTTTCTGCTCCGCCTCTGGGAATTTAAGAAAAACGAACAGCAGCGTTCCTTTACTGAGAAAGTCAAGTTATTTGCAGCTAAGTATCACAAGAGGAAAATTCAAGGCATTTGTACTCACGGAATGCTGCTATTAACACAAAAGTTGATTTGTATTTGCAATGCAGTTAATAAAAAAGGTAAAGCAGGGTTTGTTTCTTGAAAATAGAAAAGGACTTGTTTACAGTAGCGCCAGTCGTTCCTCTTGGCTTAAAATCTTATTTTTTGTGTTATTGCTTCGGCAAGCGTTGTTCGTGATAACTTTGTAGAAATGCATCTCGGACTACAAAATGCATCACCTAAAGAGCTATGCCAGGTGAGAATGTTCTGATTGGTGCTCTTATTGGTGTTTGACGCAATCAGCCAAAACGACGATAATTACATAAATATTTTAATAATGGTTTGATTTAAAAAACAAAACTGCGCACAGTATCAAAGAGTCGCAAAGAAAATTGACAATCACCTAAGGTACAGATAAGAAGCTTTTATACCCACTGCATTTATCTTTCGAGAACCTACCTGCCTCTCTTGCCTTTCCATGAAAGCCACGCGTTTTCTCAGCAGCATGTCCTCCTGCTTGTTGATGTGCTGAACGGTTGCGCTGAACTCAGCGAAAGACGACGGTCGATAAAAAGCCATGTTGATCCTCACTATCGCAGACGCACTGTTTGACTGTGACGCCAGAATCAAGACCGCGCATTATATCTTGCGATCCGCAAGTCGCTGCTTTTTTCTCTCGCGATGTCCATACTTCGCATCCTTATGTTTACGTTGCTACCTGGCGCTAACGTCACGTGAACTTATTTGTGTGTCTGTCCTATGCCTGAAGATAAATGCCCGCGCAATATCTACCAATAGATGTATTCAAACAAATTGAAAACTTTTTGGTGACTTTGTTTTGTTTCGTTTATTATATTTTTGCCGTCGTTTGCCTCATCCATTCAAGCAGACTTTATCAGAGTAGTCGGCAAAAATAGATAAACAAGATAAAATGAAGGAATCAACAGAGGAAAAATCTCAATTTGTTTGAAATCAAACCCAGTGGCATGTGCCACGAATCACTGTGAGTAGCAGAAAGATTAGAAAATAAACTTTTTAGCTTGGGTAGATTTGAAAAAACTTTGTTGAAACCAATGACGGGTATCAAATAGACTTTGAACGCAGTAAATGCAATAACATGTATAAATCTTTTTCATTCATTTTATAAGCACAAATTTTTCTCACTGGAATTGCAAAATTCAATTCTGCGCTAACCGAATTTCCAATTATTTGAAATCTGCCTTGCGACACCTACTCTATAACACTGTGAAATCTGAAAGTAGAGGTGAGGAATTTTGTGCCAGAATCTATTGATACTTACGTTAACATCCTATTGCTTAACATTGAAACAAAGGAACAAAAAACGATTTTCTTGAAGAAGATGAGAATAGACGAAGATCAAAGTAGACATCTTGGTCTTAAAACGGGGCCAAGTTCATGGGTGTTCGAGAAATTGTTTTCGAAACAATTAATTAATTGTTTCTTTTAATTAATTAATTAATTGAACAAAAAATTGCACAATTCATTGATCAATTAATTAATCGTTGCAATTAATTGTTTACGAAACAATTAACATATCCTAATGACTTTGCAGAAAAGAAATTGCGCTTGACAATTAAGATTCTTCCGCTAAAACTTTAAAGAAAGGAATGCGCTTTTCTTTCACAGCACCTGCAATGAATGTCGGTCCGCAGATATTGATGCACTTGTGCAGTGATGTGGCGCCAGAAAAAAGTAGGAATGCCCTGTTGGAAAGAAGCCATGCTTTGCAACAGTCAAGATAATTGAACATTTTGCTGCTGAGAATTTCAAAAAAAATCAGGAAAATGACTTCACAGGCGTCGGTATTTTGGCGCCACTTGTAACAAATAAGAGCATGCCCCCCATTTCAGTAAATTCAGAGAAAACGTTTCCCACTTTTTCCAAAGCACCCACGTCATTTGAATTGTCACAAGCATCACCCGCTTACTTGAGTATAATTCGGAAAGGGGCTTATGATCACAGGCATGGGGGGCGGGGCAACAGGGATGTAGTTCCTACAACTATGTACTAAGTACTTTGTTTTCAGACAAAAATCATTTTGAACATGTAAAACATTTTTGTATCAAAACATCGGCTTTTATTACAGTATTTTTGAAAGGAAAAAGCATGCAAAACCGTGCTTTGTTGAGGTTATTCCACTTAGAACGAAGTGATTCGTGTAAGTTTAGCAGAATGTTTTAATCTTGAGGAAAAAGTTTGTAGGAAGCATACTCTATCCCAGAGTTGTTAACGGGCCTCATTTTGGACCCCGAGCCCGACATTTATTTTCGGAGCCCGATTTAGGCCCCAAAGTCAAATTTACCGAGTGAATCCAGATATGCGCAACTGCGGGGTATCGCTGTTTCCGAAACAATTGATTAATTGTTTCTTTAGAGGGCATAGCTGCAGGTCCATGGTTTGTCACACCCAAAATAGCAAACACCTTGACCAAAACGTTGGCATAATCTAGCACAAACTTAGCTTGTTAGTCAACGATAATATTGCAGAATGTAATGTTTCTCAAGAAAAGAAGAAACTATCCACGATGGCGCTGCAGGCATAAAAGAAACTATCTAGGATAGTGCTATATGCGTGAAAAGTCGGTTTGTGGGCCATTGTTTTTTAAAGCAAGCCAAACATCGCGTGAGTGATTGATCTTTTCGACGCAAAGCCATCGTTTGCTAATTTCCTCACCGTTGTCACCCTCTCAAAAAGTGTGTGAGACTAATCCCAGCAGAGAAGAAAAGAACGCAGCTCTGCTTGCAAGTAGAATTAACTGTAGAAAAATCATAATCACTTCACTGACAGAAGTTACATCACGAAAGGAAAAAGTCATCATTCTTAATATAATAAAAAAAGTTTTGTAATATGTAGGCCTGAAACATTTTGACAAACTTACACCCGAGCCCGGCCTGACCCGAAAAGCCCGGCCAGACTTACAACTCTGTTCTATCCGATCCTAACGTTAGGGCGATAAATGCAAATATTCGGGCATGATGAGAATAATTTTGAAACCCAGGTAATGTCTTACTGCTTTAAAGCACTTGTCCTAGACGTTAATGTGCTTTTTCTTGTTCAATAAACAATATATTCGTTTTGCTTCACTGGTTTTGTCAACTGCCACAACTTTTCTTTCCCTGAACTTCGTATTCTGTGAATTAGGGAGCCTTGTGAGATTGGTAGCTTTTTAGTGATGAGCAAGAGTTTTTCCAGCGTTTCCTCCACAAAACCATGAACGTTTGCTGCTTTATCAATAAATCCTTTGGTTTCGCATTTAGTAATTTTCCGTAATTATGATCTCTCAAAACAGTTTTTTTTCATTTAAACTCTTGCATCAGATGAGCATTTCTATTTCTTAGAGAAGTCAAACTGTAAAATTTGTCGCAAAATCTAATTTTTAAGCGTGAACGCACTCTTTCGGGCAAAATTCCACATCCGCCAGATTTGATCCGTATCTACCAGACTGCACATTTGCTTCGTTTAATCCACGTGCAAATTACAGTCGCTTCGCAGCAGCTTTCCAGGTCACAAGAGGGCGTTCCACAGAAAGTTTATGTAACGCTCTCAATAGCGTTCGTGTGAAACGGTTAAACTGACATGTTGTGCAAAATTACGGTGCTTGTTAACTTCTGGCAACATCGCTTTTTTGTATTGACCGTAATAGAAACGGTCTTTTTCAAATACTCTTTGTTTATTGCTGTACCACGTTCAATAAATCAATCAACGCAACTCGCATTGAAATCATCTCACTCGTTTCTTCTGCCACTCTTTGTAGCTTATACGACTATATTTTAGTCCTGCTGTGAAGTGCTTTGAGCCACAGGGGTGAAACAGGTGACAGCAGAGAATGGAACAAATCGCCTCGTGCCGCGGCATGGCATTTATTTCCACCTGTTTTCGGAACCTGTTGTCCATGTATATTTTTACCTTTTGTAACAAAGATTAAAAACCAATCAGCCTCTGCTTTTGAGTAGAGATGCTTCACAAATGGCGGCGAAAAAACGTTTATCAATTACCATCAGCTGCTTGTACATCGCAAGCCCAACCGTATCTCTGTGGCCTTTGATGTGCAGAAAGCAGAGCTAAGGTGAGCTTTTCATTGAAAATTCGGAAACTAGGTGGAGAGTAAGACTTCGAACCAATTACCTTTTCTGCACACACCATCCCTGCTCCAGCCATTGAAGGTGAAACATAGTTTTGATAGGTGTTGTTTTCCGACTGGAAGAGACTGTCATTCCTGATTGTTGTGACGCTCCGGCAAACGAAGCTTAGCCCTCTTTTCCTCTCCTGAAAGTGGGGTGCACGGTACATGATCTGCAGAAGGTTGAAGCAGTCACGCACGTTTTGTGTAACGATTTGTTGGTTTCACAACTGAACTTGCGCGTCGCCAATGTCGGCATACGACTGTTTACAATCAACAAACACTTTTAACCCTCGACTCCGTCAGCTGCGGACTCGCGAGGTAAACGAGTTATGGTCACCCTAAACACGTGATGGGATCGCATGTTGTTTATGACGATTTTCTTCAATTTTGACGACTCTTTCTGTTTGGGTATGGGATTTGTTACGTACACAACATCAAACGATCGAAGCAAATTTAATATCGGATTGAAAAATAACGTCCTCGGCAGTGAAGGTAGTGAAATGAGGTTTGCTACGCGTTGCAGGGTTTAGTGGTTTAAATGATTTCTTTACTTGAGAAGTCCTAATAACACGTTTGAAAACCCTGCCACTCACTGGACAGATTTTGAAACCCTTCTAGTTAGGGATTAAAGATACATTTATGAAAAGAAACATCGAGTATGTCACGTTCTGTCTGAGCAAACATACTGTAGATTAATACGTTCGAATTTTTGGCGCTGAGACTATAATTACATCGCTTCCAGCCACTTCTTTCTTATCTCAGACATTTGAAGTTAGAGACCTTTTATTCAGAGCCGCGTCCAAGTTCTAAATATTTTTTTCGAAAGCCTTATTTGGGTGGAGTACAATGTTTTATTCGTGATTTCACTCAAAAATTAGAGAGCACGATTTACATTACTAATATACTTCTGTAAATAAGATTGGCTTGTAATTTTTACAAAAGAGCTAAACGCAATAAGAGTGCACAACAACAAAGTAGTTGGCCAGTGCCGAAGTGTTACAAAAGCTGAATGATGCAACACCGGTTTTCATTTAACTTTTATGCAATGGGTTTTACAGAAAGTTGAAAATGCGTTTTCAGCAGACGAATAATCTACTATGTACACCAGTTGTAGTGACTTGACTTATTCACTGCTCTGAAGGTTCCCTTTCGATAGGTATGCTCTTCTAATGTTGTCATTCTTATTTTTTCTTTTCTTCAGCTGCTCTTTTCTTACTGCAGCCAGATTACCGTTTCAAAATGAGTTTTAAAACATAAAAGCTTTTTTCATGATGGCTCAGACCACTGACGTAGATCTAACACTTTTTTGGGCGCATGATTTCGGTCTTGAATCTTTTAGCTCGAGACTTGCGAAGCTTAGTTAGGCATTGCATGTTGATGGAAACACCATGCTAAACTTTTTTTGAAGAAGCGTTTATTTAGATGTGAAGCTCAATCGGCACAACTTGTCCACGGTCACGTCGCCTATCCAGCTTCTGGAAATGAAGGAATTTGGATAGAACTCCATGAATGTGAAGACCGGAAGGGTTGAGGACCGTTTTTGGATATTTACCTGAAATTTTGGAGGACGTCCAAGTCAGCTCAAATCTGAAGACGGTCTCCATTGCACAAAGGCACAGTCTTTACGCTGCATCCTGACGGCATTACACCGTTAGGCTAACTCAGAATTGTTTCGAAAAATAAAAATAAAGGCAGATTTCAGTCAGTAGCAAACAAAAATTCAGGTATCGATGGTTCAGGTTTCATTTCAGATTTTTTGATTCAATCTCAGCCTCAAGGTTTGATTCAATCCTCAGTCTCCGATGTAAAAGTATCGACCACGCACCACAGGATCAAACACAAAGTTTAAACTTCATTTCAGGACAAAAACTTTCAGTCGGTTATTTAGTAAAACGCAACATTCTTCCCAACTATGTCGTGTTTCAGACAGTTTCAACAAATCGTTTTGGGTACTTTTTGACCTATAATGGAAGCTATCCAGATCAACGTGTGAATGTTGGTCACCAAAGAAAACAGCTCTCGAAATAACCACGATGACAAAACGTCAGCAACACGTTTTACGTTCGATCATTGGGAATTCAATTCTATGAGACGGTGAAATGTCGTCTGTATGAGACTAAAGAACGACACGTCTCTGTGTCTCCGATTACCGCGAGTGGACGACATGGTCTTGACTGGGGCTACGAAAACCTTTGAAGGATCGTGTGCGATCCTTTTGTTGACCATTTTTCATTGAGTGATTTTATCTCAGACTAAGTTACAAACGTTAGCAGTAATAGTGTACAAGCATTGCAAAATTATTTGCCCGCCATGAAGCGGAAGGTGGTATTGCTACATGTTAAACGCCACCACTACTGGGAAAGAACGAACATCGAAAAAAGGCCTTACTGATACGTGCAATCTCTCAATATCACGGAGATGTAAATGGGTAAAAAAACTGAAGACATGTTTTAAAGTACAGTGAGTAGGTGAACTAAAACTGACAAACACTTTCAAGACTGCACTGTTGAATTTCGAAAGATTGTGATGAAGAACCATGCAGCCTTGATGTTCGTATTGTTATTTTATTGCCTTCAGTGCAGTTTCGCCATCTCATAGACTATTTTCATGCTCATCTGTTAGAAAACAGTGATAAGACTCAGTCTGGGCCTCTGACTAGCATCAAGACCAGCGTTGGTGACCATCATCCTCGAAAGACGCTAGTAACATCTGGTTTTGTTGATTTCGAAGAATTCCGGTCTTGGTTTGAAGTCCACGTTTCGAAATTTGCAAGGCTTTACTGAGACAAAATATCGCCGGAAATGTTACTTAAGACCACATCTTGGAAAACCGACTGGTTGAATGAAAAGCCCTGCACTATCTGATCCTGCATGGGCCTTGTGTTGATCCTCGAAGAGAAGAAAAAGTAAACACTTTCAAAATTTAATATTTTTGTGGATGGAGAGAGAACCTTTTGCTGTCGATGACGTTTTGTCACTCGCTAAGTTTTAACTGAGTGTTTCTTTTGAATTTGGAGATTCTGAAAACTGTAAACTGTGCGCAGCAATTAAATTTTTCTATCTTGGTAATAGAATCTACGTAAAATAATGAAATGGCTGCTCTGTGGTTCACAATTACTGTATTTCATCCATTAGCCGAAATTTCAGAAGCCCAAAAATGCCTGACGATAGACATTTGTTGAATAAAGGCAAATCTGCATCTATCTTACACACGAACAAACACAAAAAAATTTCGTGATTTTTGGAAACGGGATACCAAATGAAAATTATAGGATCAACCGACAAATTATCAGGTCTCAAATTTCGTTCTCAAATATTTAAGTCTGGGCCTCATCCCGTCTTTTTCGACAGTCAATGTGTACGTGTCATTTAGGCCCGTAACTTAGGGGAGCGCATGGGGATTTAGAGCCCATGGGAAAATTTTCCCTCCCGTGCAGTGGCGTAGCGAGGCAAAGTACCACCCGGGACCGACCACAAAAGTGCCGCCCTTTCCACCTCTCAAATTTGCTTAAAAGAATTGAAAACGAAAGAAGATCATGTTTCGTGCATATTTAAATACTGGATTAATAAAGCATCTTGAAGATCAAAATGAAACACTCACAAACTGAAATGGGTCTTGTTTTTCATTGTCGATTATGAGTCGATTATGAGCTTTTTAATTTCTGCTTGTCGCCACCATACTCATTATTACTCTTTCTTTTATTGTTTTCTTTACTTATGCATATATGGACCCAACATCTTTCATCAAATGATCATTCTTGTTGGTTTTATCTCCGGTAAGACCACCGCTTGACTTTTTAATAGTTTACTCATTTCATGGGATCAAACAAAAAAATTAAGACATCTGTTGGCGGCATACCTTCTTTGCAGATGTAAGCATTTAGGTATGTTAATATTTCGTGTGGTATCCCTCTCTAAAACTAAAAAGTATATATACTGCATATAGCAGGCTATAATATTAATTTCGTATAATTATCTCAGTGAAGTGAAGGACGTTTCATTGTTCACTTCACTTTTCAGCAGTGGCTTAACTCTCTCAGGATATACAAAGGCTTCAAATATTAACTCTGTCGGCACTTGCGCGAGGCCCTCTGCAAGTGCAGGACCCATTTTCATAAAATAGGTCAAACAGGCTTAAAACTGGCTCTAGGTGAGAAATGCTGTCTTGCAGCCTTCATCGTGACCTGCACACTTTGTCTAGCGGTTGGGCGTTTTCAGGATTGTAGTGGGATGGGAACGGCGTTGCCACACCATTATGCACTACATTAAAATATGGCTGCGATCTCACAGATGCGATAGTGACACGCAGCTTCGCATTGCTGGTCAAAAGTTTACAGTGAAACAGGGAGATCCGATGTGGAACTTCTTGCAGGTGAATACTCACTTTATTCGAATTATTTGATGCAGTCTTCCTCTTTATTTGGCGTGAGAACGCCGTTACCACATCTCTTTTTTTCGCACAATACCCCTGGACTTCGTCCAATTACACGTGCATAGTGTTATTCCTTGCCTTCATTCGTTACCAACAGAACCGTCGCTGGAAGATCTTAAATAGGGAGGCTAAAATCCACGGATTTATACTGTTTAATAGTTCAATTTGGGGGAGATGGAAAGTTGTTTGGTGGGGCTAAGCCTATCAAAAAGTCCTTTGTGGCGACAGAACTGGTTACCAATAGACATCTATTTCAAAAACTGTATTACCAAAACCAAGTTCATAAAAATGAGAGCAACACCATTTTTTAGCTTTTCATGTTGAAATGACTTTTTCTATGACTGCGAATGCTACTTGTTAGTAAACCGTTGAACAAAGGGGACTTCTACGAAACTCACGCTATATCCTACCGGCTGGCTCTGATTCACTCTACTTGCAGTTCAAATGTGCAACCTGAGCTCTATGTTAGCTGCGTAAACACATCAACTGCACTAACCGCGTCAAGAACGTCACTTTCCGACACTATTATGTCATGCAGAAAAACAGCAGTTTCATTGAAACTGAGCAATGTTACCTACGCAGAGTTCTTCACTTCAACCACCAAAATTTTATGTTGATAACCAGTGGTGGGTTTAAGGTTGGGGGGCCCGAGGCAAGACTACAAAGGGGGCCCTCCGATGACGTCATCATACTCAGCCAACCGTGATAACCACTTTTGATCAAGCCTAAGATATGTCCACCGAAGGATACGTTCCTGAGACTACGGCATGACTGACATACAGTAGCAGAAGGAGAAAATGCAAAGGGTGTTCATGATACACAACTTTGAAAACACTGAAAGGTGGGAAGACAAGGCTGGCAACACACAAAAGTTGGGCAATGGCAAGTTGGCATCGCCTCCACTTATTTTCACGCCCCATTTCTCTGCATTCACCATTAATAAACTACAAAGTTTACCCCTTTGAAAGTTTCACACTTCCCCTTTGATAAAATGCTTGGCAGCTGGTGAACTGAATTTGTTCACATTCATACCTTTATGGGAATGCATGAAACCATAAACAACAACCAAGAAGATTTAAAACACTAAGTTTGCTTCAAATTTCATCCTTCTTTCTGCTGCTCCACTTGGATACTTTCTGTTCAAATGTGGCATTTTCATGAAGTTATCAACACACCAAACACTCCAATCTCTAACAATCATCATTTGGTGTAAAAATTATCATTTGGTATAAAAAGTTATCATTTGGTATAAATGTTTGCTCTTATTTGATAAGGTCTTTTCAGAACTTTTTGGAAGAAATTTTAACCCACAATTGTTGAGGTATAGACGTTGGTTTGAAGCTTTTCTTTATTTGCACATTGGAGATGGTAGTGGGACCCCTTTGGAAGTATAGTACTTACACAATAAAGTTGCTGTTTGGTCCCCCTTCAAAGAATAGTACTTGCATATTACAGTTGCTGTTGGTGGCCCCTTTGAAAGCATAGTACTTATATATTACAATTGCTGTTGGGGGCTCTTTGAAAGCAAGCTACTTATACAATACAATTGCTCTTGGTAGCCTCTTTGAAAGCAAGGAGTTTTACATTAGAGTTGTTGTTGGGGTCCCCTTTGAAAGCATAGTACTTATACATTACAGCTGCTGTTGGGGGCCCTTTGAAAGCAAGGTACTTAGACATTACAATGGCTGTTGGGGGCCTCTTTGAAAGCAAAGAATTTTACATTGCAGTTACTGTGGCCTCTTTGAAATCAAGACACTTACACATTACAATTGCTGTTTGGGGCCCCTGTGAAAGCAAGCTACTTACACATTACAGTTGCTGTCAGGGGCCCCTTTGAAAGCAGAGTACTTACACACTACATTTCTTTTAAGGGCCATTCAATGAAGTTTGAAAGCAGAGTACTTACATATTTCAGTGGCGTTTGGGGGCCCCTTTGAAAGCAAAATACCTGCACATTGCAGTTCCTGAAGGGTGGCCTTTTGAAAGAAGAGTACTTGCTTATGACCTGCTTTGTAGCACATTATATGAATGAATAATGCGCTTTTCACCAAAAATAAGAAAAATTTATGCGCGTAACACCTGAAGGGGGTCCCCCAATAAGAGGGGGCCGAGGCAAGTGCCTCGCTCGCCTCCCCTTAAACACACCACTGTTGATAACCCCACCTAATGACCAGGTTACAACTTATGGAACTTATTGAAAATATCTCGCTGAACATTAAAAAATAGTATGAGATGTGCCAAGAAATTTTATTTTTAAATTTCGGTGACGGCATGCAGCAGTAAGCCAACGCCTGAACTATGTTTCTTGCCGGGGCGTTTGAGTTGAACACTCTTCCCAAAGAGCGCTACAGCGATTCAATCAGTGGCCATGGATTGAACAACCAACTCTCCGATTGAGAGGCGGACTATCCATCGCCGCCCCAACGAAATGTTCGTCGCCAAAGCATAGCAGGCGATGTTATGCTGTGCCGTTGGGGCGTTGCTAAGGAACCAACAACAGGAGAAAAACGATTAAGCTAAAAGGATCAAGCTATCTTTGACTATTTGCCGTGATTTCATGCATGGCTCTTTTCATCAGATGTTCAGACTAGGGGCAATATAAACCTTGAAATACATGTACCGGGTGTATAATTTTTGCTAATCTGCGGTTGAATGTCACCCTCTTTCCTTTGTTCTAAGGACGTTTGCCTGGGATGGGGCAAATGGCTTTGTCTGGAGATGAAGATGTAAGGACTGGGCGCAATTACTCCCCACATAATTGTGTTAAAAAAACTCTGATTTAAATACAAACGCTGGAGTACTTTAGCACATTGGATTTGACCCAGATTTTTAAGTATAGGCCTAAACATTTCATCAATTTGATAACTCCACAGCCAGATGCGTTTTTTAGGATAGGCTACCAGTCTAGGGCTTCATAAGCACAAAAACTGAAAAGAGTTAAAACCGTTTGAAACAGGGGGAGGGAACCTATCTACGATCACGGGGCTCATAAATTGTGGATTATCGTTGGCGGGTCGAAAATAACATTTGATTTTGTCCTAAATTTTTCCTTTATCTTACTACGAAGCGTAGGGGCTTCTTATGACATGCTATCGTAAGTACCTGCTTATCATGGAGCTTAGTTTTGACGCGATTTTGTGTTCTAAAGTGAGTAACGGAAATTCTGAGGCGAGCCATATCAAATGTTCGCGGGAGTGCTGGTTCCCCACCTCTGGTTTAAAACTTTGTTTAAAAGTAATAAAAAAGAGTTGGATATTTTAACGTCCTTTCAAAAATAATTTTCATCAACAAAGTGTCGCCTCCCAGAAGATGCCGCCCGGGGTTCAGGTCCCCCTGCACTCCATCTTGCTACGGCACTGCTCCCCTGGAAAATGTGTTTGACATAGTTTGAAACTATTGTATTTCTTTGGGACCCCTCAGAAAACTCTTCGCCCCCTGGTGTCCCAAGCTGATTACGGGCCTGGTGTCAGCTTGGAAGTTTAAAGAGTATTTCTAGATCTCGGGTTTGGAGTTCAAACATTCCATTACATCACAGGTATAAAATGATCTATGAATTGAAAATGGGGTTTTGCTGAGCAGTAACTTCAGTGCAAATTTTACCTATATGTAAAGTTCACCAACGCATCGCGAAGATATGTGAAAACTGTCAAGTAAGGAAGTTTCTTCAGATAGCGCACTTTCAGAAAAAAGCTGTGCTGTACATTAAGCCTGCAGTTAACGTTGGCAAATTTCGCGTGCTGGACTGTGAATTTAGGAGAGACAATGTTGGTCAACACTGATCTTGATGAAAGAAACGACCCACAATGCTGCAGACCGCACAGAACCATACTTCCAACTTGAAACTATTGAGCGGAATCGCTGCAAATCGAAGCACCACGGTGAACATTCTATGCATGGTTTTAAGAGGGTTAGAAAAATAACATTCAATAGCGGCGGCCTTTTCAGAAAGAGTACGATTTTTAGATGATCGACAAGCAGCCAGATGGCTGGCGTGCAGAATTTGGTGAGGGAGGCATTAAAATTGGGGCACAAATCAGGTTTACAGTTTTGTTTTGCTGATTCTTACTCAACCAATGTGGTGGAAACTGAAAGTCATGGGCAGTAAATTGTTATATGATTTGTCGAAATGACGAATGTGACCACATACACTCGTACCTTATAAGTTCTGAAGGCAATATTTGATGTTTTTCTCTTGCAGGTTTTTTATGAGAAGAGTTTTACATCAAATGCGGAAGAAATGAATTTGGCTTCGTTTTTAGCGACGCGCAATTTTTTCAAACATTTTTTGCAGTTTATCTTTGTTTCTCAATTCATTGCCTCATTAGCTTCAAGTCTCACAGTACTTTGCTGATTTGAAAGTATGAATATTCATTCACAAAGCTTACCACTGTTATAACAAAAATTAGTAAACACTGGTCTTAAAACTAATTGCAAGTTTATTCAAAAGTACTTTTTGCACAGAAAAATGCAGGAAATTCTACCAGCATTTTCATTTATCATAAAATAACATTAGGCACTTGCAATTACAAACTCATCTGACGGCTGATTGCCTGAAAAAATAATGGAGTCTACGGATTCACGAAATGTTGCCGTGTAAAGAAAATGTGCAAAAGTTTGAAAAAAAGCAATTCCTCATTTGACCCAAAAATTTTCAAAAATCATACAGGTGGAGATGGTGACTCTTTGTTAGATGATTAATCTCTCTTTAACCTAGCATGCTGCAGGCTTTCGTTACTTGATAGTCAAGTTTTAAGTTGTATCATAAATAAAGCAACGAAGTAATTCTCCTGTAACGATCACTGCATTGTATTATCCACAGCTGCTCCTTTATGGCACTCTCTTGTTTGGTACCTGAGAATGACACATTGTAAGCAAAGTCTATCCTGCTTGGAGTGGTACGGAACGCTCCTGCACTCTTCATGTGAATAGGAAAAGGAAGGATGTTTCTTTTGGCTCGGCACTTTGTTTTTGCAACAGTCTCCGAGCCTTGTGTTAATGGCTGCACCACTCGCCCGGCAGCACCCCACCCCCCAGCGCACTATACACACACGATGTTCTTGTGGTTCAACGCCAAATGCAACTAATAAAAACATATATGGCACTTAATTTCGCGTATTCTTGATGTATGAGACAGATTGAAAAACAACAGACGGCTTTCCAAGTCCTAGATAAAGAAAACGTTACTTTAAATGCCACGTGGACAGTTTTCTGCTCAGTTTTCTCATCGTTCCCAGCATTTTTTCCTGCTTTGTTTCACTGTGGACCATAATCGCTCCTATTTGCCTTGCAGTTGGCGAATTGTAAACCGTCAACCTGACATATCGGTCAGACTTAATTTTCCACTTGGCTTATGGTATTTGCCTTGTCCGCGCACGGCCAAACTCTGCAAAGAGCAGTAAGGTTAAACAAGTAGGTGTACAAGGCAAACAATGCCCTATTCGCGGATAGAGCTCGTTTTTGCTTTCTACGTTTTGTCAAAACTGGACAATCAAAGCAAAGATACCGAATTACATTTAGCTTTACAACGAACTGCGCAATGGTTTCCAGCACAGTGGCAAGAGTTAATGATTGTAGTTTTTAAACACAGTTGTGGTGGTACACTATGCTGACTAAAAAAAGAAACAAGAATGTTAACAATGTCTAAATGACGGTGAACTACACTTGACAGAGCATGTCAGAATACACAAGCTGAAATGTATCGTTTGAAGGTAGTAAGTGCAGTACCATCGATATTTGCAATAAACGCTTTAGTCTGCATACAATAAGCCACCTATGAAATTTATTTCAACTGAGTGTTGGTTAGAATGAGTTGCTATAAATGCCGCAATTTGTGGTTTGTTCACACGTTTGTTTCAAAACGGGTCTCTTGGCTCCCAGAAGCCTAAACCGTCTTTCCTTAGTCTATTGCGAATTTGTTGCATGAGATATCACATTTAGGTTTCCACGTGCTTTTGCGGCCGTATTGACAGCAATCCTTAAATTAAAATATTCCGATTTCGGAAGGAATTGGAGGGTTTTTAATAAAGAGTATCAGCACTTCAAGTCACCATTTTCCAAAGGTGACAGTGTTTTTGAAACCATAAAGGTATTGCTGGTTAATTTGCGCAAAACAGTCGATCACTACCGTTTGTCAGTTGATTTCACGCGCCAAGCACAACAGGGACTTATCTATCAACTTTAACACAACATGGACAAAAGCTTACATCAGGCTCTTGCTGACACTTCTCCAAGATTTTTATGGCCGCACATGGTCAGTCTCGTTCGTAATACATTGGGAATTATGACGAATCACCATCCAGGGGTGACAGGAGTTTGTAGGAGTTAAAAATCTTGCTTATTTTACAAGCGCCTGTCTGGAAGCGATCATTGTGAAAATACAAAGGACTTTACCGATAATTGACGGATGTTTATGCTTTATTGTCTGACATAAAGCGATGACGAGGTCTTTCTTGATTCAGCTCAAGTTATTTTCAGTTCCTGGTTCTCTTTCAGTTCAGACTGTCTGCCTGGGCATGGCCTTGAAGTCGGAATCATGTCACCAGCACGTCTTGTATACAAAGCGAGTTTCTGCGTCACTTGAAGGTATTTCGAAAGTAACAAGCAGGACGCAGAAAGGGTTTCTCATACAGAACGCTCCTTCCCACGCATGAATAGCATATAAATGTTCGGAAATTTGAACAACCTTTTGTTATTAAATGGCGTTACCAAAGTGGTGTAACGACTCACACGAAATATGTTTTCTTATATGACTCATTCAGGGCAGAAATTGCACAAGAGTGTTTCCTGTACCGCTGTGGCAGCTTCCTATTTGCGTATGGAGTTAACAGAAAGCATGAGGTCTGGTTAAGTTTTTGTTTTCTCTGCGTTTTCTTTAATTCATCGGCTAACGACACTGCTTAATTTCAAAACTTAGAGCATCATACGATAAGTAGATTTATCAGGGGGAGAAAAGTTGCTGCTGCCACTTATCGTAAAAAATCGGAATTAAGAAAAACTCACTGCTTCCAACAAAAATTACGAAAGTAGGAAAATTTTGCTCTAAAACCAAGAACTGTGCAAATTCGAAGGAGAGCTCAAATTCTTTTTTCACTTTGGTGGTGATCTGTTGCGTTGTGTGGTTAATGGCCATGGATTAGTGTGGTCAGTTTTGGGCTCTGTTGAACTTTTCCAAAAGCACACGCTTAATTCATCAACCGATTCAAGCATTTGAAATGGGATCAGCGTTTTGAAAAATATTTTTAGGGTTTATGAGGTTAAACTTTTGCTGTTCGTGGTACTTGTTGGGGATGAGCCCAATTGAGTTGGCCAGCAGCTCATTGTCGGTTGGTTTCAGAAAATATTGTTTTCATTGTTCTCCGAAGACCAAGTTCACGGTCTGATGGTGTGACATCGAACCACTAGTAATGGAAGCTTGAAAAGCACTTTCTGTTCTCTCTGAATTACATCACAACGGGCTTTCGCTTGTCAGGCATTCGCTGCTCCATTGTGACCGGCGCGTCCGGCAGCCGGGTGGAGGACACTTGGTGCGCTTGAAACCGGCTGAAGAGAGGTCGGTTATGGGTCAGACCACCGACAGGCGCCCGTGAACTTCAGGCAAGTGTTGTGCCAGGTTTAAATTAGGCGCCACTGGTCCTCGACGCAATTTGCATTTGAAAAGAAGGCATTGGGCCGAACCACTCTCAGACGTTTTCTTCTTTCTAAGCGAGAAAATGAACAGAGGTGTGGATGCTGGTAATATTTTTTATCTGGTAGAATCTTTTCCGCCTTCAAATCCCCCTGAAACTTGACATAAGGAAAGGACGCGCGGAAAAAGAATAAAAAATGGTTTGCTCAGCCACAACTAAATCGCCGGTTGAGGGTAAAATTACAATCTAAAATATGAGTGGAGCATCTGCCAAACGAATCTGAAGTATACTAAAAAAACACCGATTAAGAGTCTATTTCAAAATCACTTTTGCTGTGGCTTTGTTGTACTGATAAAACACCGGCTTTCAATGATTGCAAAGATAGAAACAAATGCCTCAACTGTGCGTTGATCTCGTCTATTAGTTTATTTCTTCGCGTTTGCTCCTAAAGTCGCTTTCATTTTTTGGTTCTTTCTTTTTTTCACGATTCCTTTTTCCCACTCTGTCAAGCAGTTTGAGGAGTGAGCCATGTGACTTCATTTGTATAAACTCACAAGACAAGTGTCTGCTGTCGAGTGACATTCGGAATATACGCTTCTTTCAGAAAGAGTGGTCTCAAAAACTGCTGATCAACAGCAAGGCAAGCAATGTTGTTCCCGATGCAAGAAGCGGGGCAAAGGGGCTTTTTCAGTTCGTCACGTGGAAACGGTGTGCTCAAGAAATAGAGTGGGCTAATGACCGTCATATTGACGACGAAGTTGTAGGCCATGCATCGTCATCAATCACAGCGCCAGACAAAGACAACCTGCACGCCAGCAAAACACATCGCGCATGACAGGCCACAACTACATCAACCTCAAATCACGGTCTTAACTTTTAAGATAGGTATCAGGCCATGATGCGTTGTGATAGATCATGCTTGGGATAATTTTCGGTTGCACGACTGTTTGCCGTTTGTGATAAAGCAACTTCTGCCCGTCGTCAAGCGACATTTCTGACCTCAGCGAAATTTCTGATCTGTTATTGTTGTTTCGTTATTTTACTCCTCAGAATAAAGAAATAACGTTTGGCAATTACTTTTTTGATGTGTGTTGTGTAGATTAAAACATTTTGGTTAGATATCTGGTACCCACAACAAGCTGTAGTACGTGAATAACTTTAACCATTGAAAATTTTTGGGCTTAGTCTTTGACCTCAATTATTTTCTTTTTCTCACCATAACCCAAACCCTAACCCGACACGCTTACCTAAATACAAATCCCTAGGCCCTAATTATCAGTTATCTCAACGTATTTGATACGTAGAATATTACTCTGTGCAATACGTGGCGTGATATCAGAAATTTCGCACGTCAGAAATTTCGCTTGACGCCGGTAACGCTGTTGAAGTTTAAAGTTGTCTTGATGTCACAGAGCGCAAGCCAGACATTACTTTATACTGACTTTCTGCTTACAATTTCGGCAAGTGAAGGGAAAGCTCACAAATACGCAAATGCTCTTCAACGTTCTTTACTTGCGAAGCTGTTTTTCGGCCAGTGAGCCAATGGCAACGTTTTAAAAAGTTTTATCAATATTGCTCAATATTACCAGAGCAACAGAATGCTGAACCAACGTGAAAGCGTTCACTTGGGAGGAAAGAACAATTCGCGGAGCCTCTTAAACCACAATACGCGCCTCGTTGACATCAGTCATCAAGTGTCGAGCAACACAACAACTGAGCGACAGTAAACTCGCTAATTAGACTGGGACATGGCGTCGTTGTGCAAGGGGTCTTCCTTCGCAGAATACGGTGCTGGCCTGCAGCACACCAACAAGCAACAGCATATGGTGCTTCAAAAAAAGGTTGCGTTTGCTGAAAAGCAAGCAGAACAGGTAAGTAAAGTTTGCAGTATGAAAAAAACAAACGTTTTGGAGGTATCAGGTTGCTTTGCTGCGTTATTCGCTTTGTGCACTTGTGTTGCAGAGAGAAAACAGCGGATGTTTTTGATAGAATGCTTTTCTTGATAGTCCAATGCTTAATTGTTATTTTTTAGCACAGCAGTTTGTTTTGTCTACGAAATACTTGCATGTTAATTGCTGATGTTTGTCTTTTGCAAAGTGCATATTCTACGTTTAGACCACGCTATACTGTTGTGAAAACAGCTGAATTTGTTTGAGCGCATCAGTTTTGTTCTCTCTGGACAGGTCAAGTAAAGAAAACAACCTGGTCACTTTATTTTATTATGAATAATACATTTTGAAATTATAGTGATATCCGCTGTTAACAAATTTTTTATCGTATTTGCAATGGCATTACTCGATATCTGGAGATAATTACTGAGGAGAGTATTTAACTATCTGAAATGATGTTAAATGGTGATATTGCTGATTTTTCGCAAATATTTTTGTATGTATTGCATTGATTAAAAAATTCCAGAAAAATAATGAAATCAGCGATATTCTGCTGCAGCAAATTACCAAAACTTTCTTCGAAAAAACGCCTTTGATATACATGCTTGCGTCATGGCCACAAATATGAAAAATGTGAAGAAGTTACCCCCAAAATTTCGTCAAAGTCTCGGAAAAGATGAGAACAGCTATCTGAGTGCTGCCATAAAGTGAAAAAAAATATAAAATAATAATAGCATTGTTGAATAAAAATAATTTCTGAAGTTTGTAACTTTCTGTCAAGTAAACTTTAAGATTGATTATTAAAACGTTATCAGAAAAAACGGATCCGGTACATTTCAAGACGTCATGCAACGCACAAGCTGGTGACGTAACACCCTTAAATGTCGAGTTACTTTTGCGAAGGTGACGTCATAAGCCAAATGTTTCAGACAAAATCTTCGACAAAGATTAATCAAAAACTACTTTTGATGAAAATGAAATCGAACCTGGACCGCTCCATTGTTGCTGATGAGAGGATAGCGAAGATGAGAGCAGGGAAAGCTGGTCTGGAATCTCAGGCGTCTGCTCAAAGGGTGGATTGCGCTAAGTCACTTGCTAATCCCAGGAACAAAAACGATCCGTTAACTTGGTTGCAGCCGAGTAAGTAAATAGTAAATTAAAATAATCGTTTCAAGTGAAAGCGTCACTTTCAAATTTGCTTGCCACGTAAACGCTTTACGTCACCTTCTAGAGGGTTCCAAGAACACCGCTGTGTGATAGTCAGTCTTCGCTTACAGCTCAACCTCGTTTTGGACTAGTACTTATAAGTGGGGCAAGTTTTTGTTGCAATAAAATCGTGATAAATTTGCATTTATTATTGACAAAAGTTGCATTTATACACAAGCATTTTAAACGAAAGTGATTTACTCATGCGATTTATTTACATATGATGCTAAATATTTCCAAACATTATCTGGGGAGAAATGGTGACCTTTTGCCAACAGTTTGCGTAGCATGCTAAAACTTCGCTCCAAATTGCATGAAGTTGCTTGGAAATTATAAAATTTAGCATACAGTTTTGGACTGATGTTTCGCCGGGTTATTTTACAATTGCTTTCAGGCTGCTGTTCAGTTCGAATCCGTCATCAATTAGAACAGAACTGCACTGAAATAGTTTTAAAGCATCTTTTTTAAATCACACTTTTACATTTTGCGCCATACTTGATAAAGTTGCAGTATAAAGTTGCATGTAAAAAGGAAAAAATTGCAATATAAAATCCCTAGAACCAGCTTAAAACATCGCACGACATAAATTCTGTGTATTTAGAAAGCTGCAAAAAAGTTGCAAAAGTTGCAAAAACTACTTGTAAGTTATGACGGTTCGCTTTTATTCGACAAAATGAAGTTCCCACAAAATTTCCGATAATTTGCGCAAGTGCGCTGCTAGTGGAGCCGTTGCCAAAAAGCAACTAAACAATAAAATCTTTCCAGCTCGCGTCATTTCGACTCATTCCGCTTTGCCGCTGGAGGTTGCTTTGCCTGCTGCGATCATGCTGCTGCGGTCGCAAGGCCGGGACGTCGATCCAGCGCTTCTTGGCGCTCTGCGGCAGTTCGAAAGACCTCCCGGCTTTCTACGGCGAGCCGCGATGGCGAATGATCCACAAAAGAACGAACCGAAGGACGACTCCAAACCAGCTGGAAATAATAAACGCTCCAGGGCGAGCTCGGAGTCGAGTTCAAGCTCAGCGTCAACCGCGATCCCGCTCAAGGAGGAGAAACTCTGCACGCAACGTGTCTTGACCGACATCGACTTCCCCGGGCCGTCGCCCGTTGTGCGGCCTTCATCCGCGCCGGGAACCGCCGTCGACTTGGAGGATGAGAAAGAGTTTGCTACCGCAATATGGGTGGCTAGTCAGGGGGGTAACGAAAAGGTGGCAGGCTCAGCCAGTTCAAAGTGTCGGCCGGCTTCTGCTCGTCCGAATTTCGCTGATCACCAAAAAACTGAAAAGGCGGAAAGCAATCGCGATTGTTGCGAATCCGTTGCCATTGAACCTGTTCCGACGGAAGTCGAAGAAACTGACGGCGTTGTTCGATTCGAAACCCCGCCAGGCTCGCCCGATCTTTCCGAGCCCCGTGTCTGCGACAATGGGCTTTCCTCGAAGCACTTGGACGAATTGCAGCGAAAGCTGAGCGATCCCGAACCGCAGATATCGCTTATCGATCTGCATCGTGCTGCCGTTGCCGCGAAGGACTATCCTGGAAGGATAAAGCGATTCATCAGAAGCATTCTCAAATACAAGTCGGCGTTCGCGTCCGTCAGTGTCGACTATTATTCCCAGCGAGCTTTGGAAAAATCGCGCGAAATCGCCGGCGCACGAGTGGACTCGAAGGTGGTTCCCCTCCAGGAATGATCCTGGACATTTTTGACATTTGCACAAAACTTGCTGCCTGGTCGAATTTTCAACAGGCAGCTCTTGCTTGTGTTACTGAAGTTGTTGCATGCATTCCACGAAAGAAGCCACCTCGAGGCAATCATTTGAAGGGTTGCACTGTTGCTTGCGTTATTCTGTGAACTATTTGCTCGGGCATCTGCTGTGTTCCTTCAATCCTTGCCTTTGTGGCGTAAGTAGTTACAGCACTTTCAGTTGTTTCGGAGGAAAAACGATCAACGATTGTTTGAATTAAAAAAGTACTCGTCGATTTTCCTGTTATATTCACTAACAATTCTTTCCTGCAGCAGGGTTCTCCAAACTACGGCCCACGGGCCAAAAATCGACCCGCAAAGTGTTTTCATCCGGCCCGCGACGACACTTTATCAAAAGCCAAAAAATAATGTATTTACAAAAAATTAGTTGATTTAGTACAGTAACATATCTCGAACAATAACATTACGTAAGACGGCCACTCGTGAATGGCAGTTGGCTAAGGAGTACTGCGCTGCGTGTTGGCCTAACCTGATATGTTGATATGTTGCCGTAACCTGAAGTGTTTGTTATTATTAATAAGTACATCCCAACTATATCCTGATTTTCCAATTACTCTCAATTTAAAGAAGCAGTTTCACCTTTCTTTTCAATAAATGTACTTTTATTATTAAACAGCTTTGATGTTTTGACACTTCTTTATTTTGAACCTGGACTTTGTGCTCGGTCCACGAACTGTTGTGTAATTGCTTATGCGGCCCTAGGCTAAAAATGCTTGGAGACCCCTGCTATAATGTAATGATGAGTAAACTTATGGGTGGCCCCCTAATCCAAAAGCCTTCCTGCATCCCTCAGCCTAAGAACAAAACAAACATGATCTTGCCAACAGCCTTCCCACAAACAACATACAGTATTTGAAGCTCTTACGCCAAGGTTAAGAAAGAATCGGGAAACTTACCGAAACCGTTCACCTAGGAGGGACTAAAAACGCAAAAACGTCCCCGCGGACACGCCCGCAGTCCACAAGATGTTTTGAAAATGCAATTGATCTGCCCGTCATAGTTGTAAAGAATCTTTTACCTGCTGCTGCTTTTTTGCATTGCAGACTTAGCGACAAAAAACTCCATGTCTGAAAAATACACTAAAGGTTTTGAAAAAAACTTAGTTATTGCCAATGCTGGTTAAAGTTGCGTATTTCGATTTTTTCTTGTTTTTTGTCGTTTTTATTCGTTTAAAGTTTTGCCCAGAGTAGCTTTAAAGGCGCTAATTTGTGAAAAATGTCAGCTGTGTGAAAGAAACTCTGTATCTTCTGTTGGATAGAAAATGCTTTGTGCAGGATAACATAAGTCATGCTTTGCCCAGAGAAAGGTTCTCGGGTGGTCATGTAGTCAAGCTATCCCTTATTGCTTACTTCTGTTTCAAGTGCTGGGCTTTTGGTGGGTTGTCAGAATGTCGTTCTCAAACATATTCAATTTATAAAATCGCGGTGATAATTTTGAAGTTGTTAACATTTGGTTGACCATTATCACAATTTCTGAGTTCGTCAGCACTGTTTACAAGAGTAAAAACTGCGAAAAAACTGTACTCATTTTGCCCAAAATCACACCTGGGGAGTAAGTTATCTGGTTAGAAGTATACAATAGACCTGCCCAAAGAAATATGTTTTAACTTATTACTGGAAAGTTTTATAGTTGCTTAAGTTCTTAGATAAATTTACTTTTGCAACTAAAATGACTAGCGGTCGGATTGCTTTCCCCTGCTGATTACATTTTTTACGTTTTCTTGGCATTAAAATGATTTTTTTTATTTTCTTTTTATGTTTGAATTCTTTCATAAATCTCTTTGATACATAAAAACCACTATGAAATTCTATGACATTTGAATTCCGGCAATAAAACTCGACAAAGACGATGCAGTCAAATCAATCAACAAACTGTTCTACAGGAAAGCTGATGTTATGTAGCCTACGGTATTTTACGCATCTTCAGTCCTGAAAATTGCAAGCAACCGCTTACGATTGCATTATACTCTCGCAAATACCTGCACAAGTTCTAGACAAAGTGTTTACTTGGTAAAGTCATGAATGCTTCGGCATCGCGTCACAATTTATTCGAAATATCTACATAAATTATTTCAAAAAGTTTTAATTCCAACATGTAGCAGTTCCTTTAAGGTCATGTCGAAAGCGTGCTTGCCAAATGATGCGCTTAACTTAATCGATGCTTGCTAGCGAGAAGACTCATATCTCATTCCACAAACAACGTGGCAAACGCGGACTTTTGAAATTGTTTGTGAAAGCAAGTGCTGTTTGTGGAATGCTTGTGAATACTGTGGCTGTTTGCGCTTCCCCTGTTTTGTTAATGGCAGACATCAAAGAAGGTGAACTTGATCCATCCTGGATTTGCGCTCTTGTGTACGAAAAATAATTTCTCAGAAAGATGGATGTCCGTATGAAAATGTAGTGACAGAAATTCCACGCAATTGTAGAAAATTCCCCAGGGAGCAATAAAGGTTGGTCATTATCAAGTTCTAGTTTCAAGAATGTTGTTGTTTTTCACAATCCTATGGGAATAATAAAAGCCTCAAATCTCCATTCCTTGAAGCTCGTCGTGATTAACTCGTTGAGGTGTGGACGTGAGGAAACACATTCCTCTCAATTCCGATAAACAATTTGAAGGTTAAAAGAGGTCGTAGGACATTTTATGGGCCTGAATGTTTTGTTATTTTCCCCGGTGCTATCGTTTTAACAGTATTCTATGAAACAGTTACGAGGCAAAGGGACGGCAAAATCACCTGCGAACCGAGGTGACTGTTTGCTATCACCACTCTACAGAACATACCTCAGGGTATACGACTGGACTATTCGCGGAGTTGTTGGTATTGATGTCGAGTATTGCCCAGCTGCTGATAAACAACGAAAGTGTGCATCTTACTTGATATCAAATATTGATAACATAACCGTGTCAAACACATTCTAAAACTGATCATAAATGACACCATGTGACCATTTGTCCTTTCATGTGGATGACAACAATTTGGAATAATGTTCGAAATGCAGCATAGTATCTGATAACAACTACAAACGCTCAAGCAATGGTGATTCACCTTTTTTCCTACCGTGACCCACCATCGTTCCCAATGATGCCCACGTAACTCACGAACGCTTTCTTGTAAAAATACGAATCATAGAATATTCCCAAATTTTACAGACTCAATTTTCTGTGAACCACTTTGTGGATCATGACCCCAAAGTAAAGAATTACTGAACTAAAGGAACAAAATCGATAAAGTGCACTTCTGGCACGTTTCTTTGAAATTTGAAAAAAAGCACGAAAACAAACATTGTCTATGGAAAGAAATCCTTTCTCAGCAAAGAATCAGACACTTTAAGATCTTACAGAGTATATATTTCGCCTACGATGTAGGCATCATCAGCTCTTATTCAAATAGAATCGAAAACAAACAAGGTGCAAAAATTTGATGAGCAGAACGTTTCAAAATAAAGCAAAATCTTGGAAAATTTGTAAATTGTGTTGAGTTTATTGCCGCAACCGCTAAACAGTTTCATGTGCAGGTTAGGGATAGAGCGCTGCGACACCGTAAAAACCTGTTGACCTGGTATGAAGGTTTCCGTGCACAGACGTTGGATATTTGCCATAACGGCTTGTTTTCTTGGGCAGCGTGGATAAAGTTTGCTTTTCAAAGCGAGGTTTGCTTGAAAGACTTAAAACTTGCATGCGCTTACTTATTGAAAAGCAACTTGCAATGAAGAAATTTAAGTCGAGTTCACATTCTGGCCTCATAATAAGTTACGCTGCTGGGCAAGGCATCGGAATATAAAAAAACATGCAATTTCAAGTATGGCATTAGCCGACTCTATTTTCGTCCGCGCAGTTCCAAAAGCATAATTTTCTCAAGACAACAGGGAAAACGGTAATCGGTAAATGACTGCATTGGTTATTGTTGCAAGAGGCAAACAGGTCTGGCAAGAGTGCATAGTACCATCTGCATGCACTTTCCATTTGTGGTCGGCTCTGAAGAACGTAACAACAGACAAAGGAACAAACCCAAAATGACAGGGTGGAAAACATGGGATACCAAGAAACCCCCTTCAGGACATCTGCCAACCAGAATAGTACTGTATACGCGGTTGCTAATGTAGAATCAGTTCTTACCACCAACAACGATTTTGCATCCTTTTGATAGCAGAGTGTACTCAAACGTTACAGGTCAATTTAAGCGAGAGTGAATTGTGTTCGAGTGCGGTCAGTTGTTTGCGTTAAATGAGCTGCTTTAGGTTCGACATTGCGCCCAAACGCCAAAAGGACGTGTTCCTTTTATTTCAGACCACAGCAAACCGTTATCAGCTCGCGATTGTAACTAAGTTTGCATTCCTAGTTGGCTACTACACCACCCTGGAGATTGCGAAATGTCACAAAGCTACAAACCGTCAGAAAGCCATGACGCTCAGGCTTCGAACAAATGAACACAATCAATCGAAAAAGATGAAAAGGACAACAATATATATCAAATAATACTGACAAACAAATTTGTTGGTATAAAACCAACAAAGCGTTACTTTCTTTTTGGCTTTAAATGAAAGTTTGAAGCCGAAATGATTTTCAGCTGCAACGAACTTGCTTCCGATGCCGGTGCAACATCAAAAACGCTAGGTGGCGCAGCAAGCGTTTGTTCTCACGTTGAAGTTCAGGATCGGCGATCGTGTTGTTGTCATCTGCTGCTGCTTGGAATCACTTCAGAAGCGGTCTCGCGCTGTCCATCAAAAGCCCGACTGTTCGCAGACAATGAAACAAGGAGCGAATGCAGAAATGTTTGGACAGACTGATGGGTTTGAAGGCCGAAAAGTTTTCGTCTGTCGAAATAGAAAGCCCGACAATGCCCGGATGGTTTTGTTGTCGAGATTACGAAACACGCACAGCGGAAAAGGGTTGTTAGCGCTCGCTAGCTGCTATACGTCAAGCGGCCTCGTATCTGGAACAAGCGAGCGTTGTACTGTATCTCGCCAAGGCCGGCAGAACGTTTGCTGTGTATCACGCGGTGCATTGACGGGAAATAGCAAAAATCTTGTACCTCCCACGGCTGCGTAGCTTGTCGCGGCATTCCGCCTTGCTGATAAAAGGCGGAAGAGCAAGAGCTGGCAACGTTGCGGCATTGAACAAGCACCTTCTTAACAAGGAAACATTCGTTCTTAATATAGGAACTTAGGAACTCTGTTGCAGCAGCATTCCAGCGTAGTGTTTCAAGAATCAGAACCACAGAACAAACGGGGTAGGGGGGCAGTGGGAGCGTTTTGCTCCCGAGATGGAAAATTTTGTTCAGGCTTCCTAAACATGTGTAAAAGTGACAACATGCGTTGCATCTCTTTTCTGAGCGGTTCTGCCGCTTGAGTCACTTTTCTTTTCTTCGCTGTTCCACAGATTAAGAAGAAAATTGGGTGGTCTCGATTAACGATCCGATGCTTGTTTGATTTAACCGTCACTGGTTGTAGCTTTGCAGTTTGGTACCGTTTCGTTGTTTGTTGGAAAACACGAAACCGCATAAGGTTCGCACTTGCTCGTCAGCACCACCGGACTATAGAAATGCTGCTTAACAGTCAGACTTGTCAACGGTGAAAACGCCAGCCTGGAAACCTTTGCACACGCGCTGTAGATATTGTTAAGGTTGCTACCCATCGAGGTCTCTTAAATTTTGTACTGTAGCTTGCGCAGAAAAGTGGGCGCGAGTCACCTTTTTGCACGCACAGTGATTTGTAGGTTTGTCTTTCGGTGTGAATTGGGCCAGCTACGTCCAACCTAAATGGCTTACTGGGTGCAAATTGTGTCATTATGTTACACGCCGACTGGCGGACAACATCAGCTCGAATGCATTGCTATAGGGACAATGCAGCTAAATTACTTGTTGCACGCAGAAAAAAGATGCAATTAATGTAAAAGAATCATTGTAAACCGCCAAGTTTTTAGAGACAAATAATGCTTTTTTGGTTGAATCTTCCCCGAGCTTAAGGCTTCCACTTGAATGTATATAAGTTTCGAGTTCTGTTTTTTTAAAAGCGCATTAACGTGTAATTAGCAAGGCACTTGTACTTGTGATTAATAGAAAATAAGAAACAAAAATATGTAAAAAAGCTACCATAAGCTTGTGTATTGAACGCTTTTTTGGTAGAGGGAAGTTTCGCAGGTATTGTTCAGTGTCACTGTTGGAGAGGACTTGTCAAAAGCAACAAAGATTTGAAGAGAGCGAATTTTTTTCGCATGAATGCTGTTGAATTTGACAAGAAATATTGGGTGGAACGCATAGGTTTATTAAACAAGCAGCTCTTTTGTCTGTTCCGAGCTGCAGAATAGGCAAGAGACTTTTCAAGCGCAAGAAGCGACAGGTTCTTTGCTGAGCGCGTGAGAATAATTTGAAAATGAAAAAAACGCTTTCAAAATTATATACAGTTTGAGCACTAAGTTAGTGGTGGAGTGAAACGCAATTTTGATGTGCGCGCGATCGAGTGTAAGGCAGAAAAACGAACAAAAGCCTACAACACCCGGTATTCCCAGGCGGTCACCCATCCAAGTACTAACCGGGCCCGACGTTGCTTAACTTCCCAGATCGGACGAGATGGG
>Ga0210059_1001260_pt1 | contig 37556 bp, 16 predicted proteins | sample Ectturendosymbi2_FD_188042 | JGI IMG/M metagenome (GOLD analysis project Ga0210059, IMG submission 188042) | Ecteinascidia turbinata endosymbiont from Florida, USA - Sample 2 (SPAdes) (version 2) | ecosystem: Host-associated > Tunicates > Ascidians > Unclassified | place: Key West, Florida... | reverse complement strand
GGCAAGGCCCACCTGGATCTTCAAAATTTCAGCAAAAAAAGGTTGTTTTCTTAGTTTTTAGTGGGAAAAATCAAATTTCACCACTTTTTCCCCCCTAGAAAAGTTTGGAAAAATCCCCTTGTGGCCCCACCCTGGAAAGAATTCTTCCGGCGCGCATTACTGTAGGATAGCTTTATTAAATTTGCACAACAAAGCTTGTAGCTTTTTCAATACATAACAAATATGCTAGAACTCTTGGAAGCGGTAGTTGGTAGTTGTCGGTTGTTAAGCCTAAAATCTGTCGCAACGCACAACCACTGATATGGAACATCATGCGTTGCTTCCGAGTCGTTTCGTAAGGCACGCAGTTGATCATGTAATGCCATCCAGTCTGACTGACAAAACATGAAAGGTCTTAACACTCGAAGTTAGGGACGCGTGACAGATTACGAACATCGTACATCTGCACTCTGGCCGAGTTGCAAGGGTTAATTGCGTTCGTCAAGAAATTCACGCTCGGAAATACTGGCTTTCTATTAATAAAAAAAATGTACATGCTCCATTTGATTAAGCATGCAAGCTTTTGTTGAACTGCAATATACGTCAACAAAATTCCTCCTAACTTGCATTGGGGTCTCCCTTGACCAAATTACCAGACGTAAAACTATTCCGTATGCTTACGTAATTTTGTAGGTTTTCGTAATTTTTACTTCTCTTTTTTCCTAGAAATTGAAAAACATTCCACCAGTTCTTTCACAAAGGATTTTTTCACTTCTGTCAATCGGTACACACGAATTTCGTTGTTAATTCCACCATCTTATAAAACCAGTTCGTGGCGTTTTAGATTCATTTGAGAAAACTCATTTCTAAACCATTTTTAAATCTGCGTTTACTAAATGAAATTAAAGAGAAAATGCTTTTGTCAGCCTCAGACCTATAAACAGGCGAAAGTCCGCGGATATGACCTCTTTGAACCAACGAGGCATCAAATAGGAGTATTAAGACATGTTTGAGTTCCACGACGTCCGAAATTACAGGGTCAAAACTTTGGTTAGAAAATCTCAAAGTGGTAAATTGCAAACGACGTCATACGAACGAAAATCAAATATATTATCTCACTTCGAAAGTTCTCAGTTGTTTACCCACCAACAATTTATCAACTGTTTTTGTGATTTACTGCTGTTGCAAGTCACCATCAGAAAGTGCAAAGAAGTGCTTCATTTCAAACGCGAAGTCAACATCGCAAATTTCATTAGGTATGGAGAATCGAGAACTTCGAAATGGTAACAGTTCCAAAAGCAATGTGGGGGAACTTCTACAGCGGTGATTCGTACATCGTAATGAACGAGAAAAAAGATGCTTTTGGAAATGTGGCATACGACCTACACATGTGGATTGGTAAGATCGTGTTAGTTTGTATTTTATCGAAATATCGTTCGACTATAAGCCGAAGATGTGAAATCAATTTTCAAACAGGATCTACGCCCTCACCACTGTTTTCACAAATAAAACACAATTGCAACTTCTGTTACGTGTTGTGCGTTGGTACATCGACACATGCGATAACTAACCGTTGTTTGGGTGGTCGTTGCAAACAAGTAATTTGTGTTGTTGCATAAATGTTTAATGACGCGATCAAGTCAAAAGTAGGTTTTTGTGAGAATTGTGTGGTAAGTAAAAATTTATTTTTTTCTGCTATTCTTCTGTTGTCCGATTTCAAGTTGGTGTTGCAGCTGCTCAGTTCGCATTGAGTTATCTGACATTCGTACGGCCGCAATCCACCACAAAGGTTTCAGAAACAAAACCACCAGGATCTTTTTTCGCTTTTGAAAATTTTGTTTGGAAGTAGAATGCAGACGCAATAAATCTTCCCAATCGTGTTTTTGCTTACGCTTCATGGGGTCCACAGAAACTAATTTTCATTTTTGTTACCATGAACAACATTCAAATACGTCACAAATAAAGCATTACCAAGCAAAAGAGTGAAATCGATTTCGTAATTTTATTTGCGTGAAATCTATTTCCTATTAAAAGTTTGCCAATAGATTCTTTGCTTACCCCGATTGTGGAGAGTGCGTACTTGGACAAGCAAAAATGATTTGGAAATTAAAATCTGTAATTTGTAAAAATATAGTTTCCCCGAATACAAAACAAGGTTTATCTAACTATTTGTCACAAACGACCCACGAACCTTATTTTCGGAGGTCCTATTTTTTCACCAATTCATTTGTAATACACTGCAATAAAACGGTTTGAATTTATATGTGACAAGTCGTTGCCCGTTTTTCGTCAGGTTGACGATTTGAAATGTGACTTGTTTAGGAGAGAGGGTTTACAATAGTTTTGAAGAACCATTCTAGTTTCATTTCAATTTTCTGGTTACTTTCTGACAATTTCAGACAGTGGCGTGTACGCAGAATATTTTCATGGGGTGGTGCATTCGGTGGCGTACGTATGGTGTGTCATTTGTATTTGGGGTGCGTTGTTTGTGACGTCATAATTGACGTCAAATCCATGTTTTCCAAACCAACGTTTTGGCGAAGTTTGCGCTGATCAGCCATAGCAGACAAATTAAAGACAATTGTTTTGGATAAAGAGAACTGTCACGGAACACAATGTTAAGCATGCGTAGTGGACGAAAAGTCTGCAAAAAGTGGTGAGATGATTTCCGGATGCAGACGATAACCTCGATTCCCACCAAAACCTAATTATTAATTTTTGGCCCATTTACAATGTTCCTTAAACTTTGCATACAAATTCATTCCGTGGTATTTGCATTAAGTCGACAAATTAACAAACAAATTGTATGCGAAAACAATTAATCTCCTTTGCGCAGGTAATATAGTTTATGTAAAATATCAAGTTCAAAGGGGAGGTTAACCCCAAATCCCCCCTTGTTTACGCCTTCGATTTCAGACCAGTCTTATTTTCGGGAAAACATGATGACAATTATTTGTGCAAAGTTTTACGTACATTGTACGCCAACAATGTCCGACTAAACAATCAGTTGGAGGAAAGGAGGGTTTGCTCGAGAGTTCATTAATTGCAACGAGAACGTTATGACTATCATATGCATTCAAGGACGTAATGAGATTAGATGGCGCCCGAGGCAAGCAACAAATTTGGCGCCCCCATGTTCGAACCTGAGCTCTTTCGGAAGCAAATGTACAGTATCGAAAAAAGTATTTGTGACATTGTTGGGACTTTTCGGCGCCCCCCGCAGCCCCCACAGTGATTCGACGCCCCCATAGTGATTCGGCGCCCGGGGAATTGTGCCCCCCTCGTTACGCCCCTGTATGCCTTTATCGGGGATAAGTTCAGGCCCGTAACCAGCTTGGGACACCAGGGGTGCAAAAAGTTTTCTGAGAGGGTCCCAAATTTTTATAACTATGTCCAACAGTTTTAAATTAATTCCAACACATTTATCCAGGGTGGCGAAGAAAAATTTTGCAAGGGGGTTCGCCCCCCTGAGCCACCCCTGGTTATGGTCTTGGATAAGTTACGGTCCTTTGCACCAACTGCTGTCGCCGTGCTCCGCTCTTCAAACGTTCTAGCCACAGAAGGCGACTCCCACGAGAGGCGCAGCAGTTTTCATTCCCGACGGATTGTTCTCCGCAGCTCTCATGTGACCAGCGGCGAGTTCATACCGGTACTTGCGTTTTTCGGAGAATCTGAAGTCGGAGGAAGAAAGTCAAATAGGTTTTCACGTTTACAGCTACAGGGCGATAAAGGGTGAAAAATCAGCAAAAGGGACGTATGTGCTCGAAGGAGACATCATTTTAAAGGAGTGCGATGGTGGCTTATGGGGTCTATTATATTAAGTATAGCCTACGTTTACCTGTTTTCGGTTTTCACGGAAAAACGTCTTCCACTGAACGAAACAACGAGTGAACTAATGAAACCTAACTCAAGGTGTAACGTGTTTGTGTACAAGACGCGTTTTAACTCATACGTGTTGGATACTTTCATATTCAACGGCAAGTGTGGAGTCCAGCTGTGAATAACATCAGGTGCCTCGCCAGATGTACAGATCCATACGAACTGCACACATTCCTTGACTGGGTATACAGCTTAGGTTTGATCTGAAAAATCTGGGAACTCTTTGCAATTTCTCTGACGTTAAGTTTTCTGCATTACTTAGCGCTATTAATCTTGATATGGCGTTTCGCGCAGCTTGCGATGCGTTCTCAGGCTGCGGTGCCAGGTCTTGGAAATATTCGGTTGCAGCGCCGCAGAAAATCTTCGGAGTTTAGTTGAAATGCGAAATCTAGCGAATAAAAGTAGTGTTTGTGAATTTTCACGCCAGTAAAATGTGTTATTTAATTCAGAAGAAAAAACTCAGGCAGACAGTGTAGGACCAGTTGCGGAATTAAAACTAGAAAATCGGGTTGAAAAAGGTGAGGCGTTGATATAATTTCGAAATACAACGGTTTGGAAAAATACTTTTTTTGCTACTCTCTTTAGTTTCGGAGTTCGAGGGCCTGACGTCTGACGTAATGTGATTGTTTTTTGGGCATGGTACATTCTACCAAACCAGAAAACGTTTCCTATATATTTTTTCATTGTTGATAAAAGAACTTCGCGGGCCAGATGTAATAGTTTCGCGGGCCGGTGTTGGCCCGCGGACCATAGTTTGGAGACCCCTGCTCTAACTCATAAGGCTTGTAAAACAGTTCCGAGAGAAAACTTGTTTCCGGCGAATAATCAGAATAGAAACTGTTCTACTGTGGCTAATTATGATAACAGCATATTTTGCGTTGGTACAGTGAGTTTGTAAATCGATTTACTTGGAGAAAAATTTGACTGTGACATAGGCGTAGTCAGGGAGAGACCATGTCCCCGCAAATTTCTAGTTTTGGTCGAGAGATTGTCGCTACTTAATATTGTTTGAAAAGTGTGGTGTACACAGCTAGACTTTCATGGAAAAAAATAAATACGCCTGAAAAGTATTGAAACATTCATCGTTTTCACATTCAAATTAAACCGCTTTGAAGTGGAGGACTCATTTTTCTGCCAAAAGCACTACACGCGCTGCGTCATGTCTGTTTTATATGATTTTAATTGCAAAACTTGGAGAGCTGAAAGCTCAAGCGCAAGACACTCTTTTCAATAACAGGTCTTGAAACGATTCATTTCCTAGAAGCTGTTTCCTGCTGCACGTAGTGTGGGATTTAATGTATGATCGCCGGAAATAAACGAATCATGCGTTGCTACGTATCAACAATGTTGACGAGTTTGTTGCTTGCTACAGCATCAACTAAAGCATTTGATCCGAAAGTTTTCGCATACAGACTTACCCAGAGGCATCAGGCTACAGATAGACTTGTCACGCAAGAGTGGCAAAAAACTGAACAATGCATCTTTATACATTTGTGGACCCTCTGATGAGTTTGGCCTAAAGCTTGCAAGAAGTAAAACCGCTTTTGTTTGCATCAATGGTGCAAAAGAAAAATCCTTTAAAGCGCATCAAAAAGTTATACAAATATATTAATCTTACGCAATATCTTTGTTGAACGTTCAATCGTAGTCCAACATTGTCCGCTTTTTATCAGTAGCTTACGTTAGATTTTCTAATGCAAACTAGCTCCTGCTGATAGTGAACCAGGTAAAGGTTATATTGTCTTCCTCCTGACTTCTGCCCCATCGCTACAGTTCTACCGGATAGTTAGCAGCTGCTGCTGATATAGTACATACATTTCAGTTGTATTGGACGCGATGTGGCATGGAAATGTCAATCTTGGTGCGTCGTTTCAGCAGAACCCTGCTATTATCAAATTACAGCAACATTTACGACCGGCTAGAAGCGTTTGCCCTGTCAGCAGCTTCAAGGCAATATCTTGCAACGCGTGCGGCGTTCACGTAAAAAAGCATAAAATACAAGCCAGACAGACAGCGTGTTTCAGTTGTTTGTACAGTGTTTTTGAAAAAGCCCTTGTGAATCCAGCTAAAACAAAATATCTTTTAGTTTGTACCAGGAAAACAAGACCTTGTTTTCGAGGCAGCAATGGCGAAGATAGATAAGGTCTGAACCTTTATAAAATGTAATTCCCTTGTTATTCTTTGCCTTTTGATGCCTGAAATGCATTTTTTTAAGGAAAACGTTAGGTACCCGGTATGAATCTGTAGGGAACCGATTTCTCTGATCCTAGAGACCCGATTTTCTCTGACTGTGGAGACGCGATGATAATTTTCTCTGATTCTAGGGACCCGATTTGAAATTCTAGGGACCCGAATCGGGTCCCTCAAACGCCTTGAAAAAACCCTGCTGAAATGCGTTGCTGTTACTGTAATTTTTAAAATCTCTCGCTTGAAATATGCATGATTTATCTAATGACCCAGAAGTTAATGACCAGAAATATGACGATTCTTAACCTTTGTAAATTACTTAACCAAATGTTTGGAGCTGGTTTCTGGAAAAGTAAGTTTCTTTTTATAATAAGGTGCTGCGAAAAGATTGAATGTTTCAAAAATACAGAAAGTTTTGTTTCATCTTGAAATTGACTTTCAACCATGACTTGAAAAACACTGCCAATAACATGATGGATATTTTTTCAACTAGTATTGAAGAACATTTTTGAAGCCAACCCATCACTTCCTGGACGGTAAATTCAGTTCTGAACCTGTAACTTCGTAGAATAAACCAGTGCACTCCTTTGTTTTCGGTTGCGCAAAATTTTAAAGGGACGTTAAAGAGCAGGCGCTTCGTTCTCAATTCATATTCATACAGGTTAATACTTTATCCAGACATGATAAAATTTTGGCGAACTTGTTGAAACTTATAAGACGCAAACATTTTGTTTCAACTACCTTCTCATAGGAATAACTCATTCGTGTCTAAATTTGTGGACGGTTTCACGTCGAGGCAAGTAGGTCTTGTGCTAGAAGCTACTCAAAGCTGTTCGGTTTCTACTCAAACAAAATCTTTCATTTCACTTTGATATCCAGTGAGTTCTGTCGCAGTTCTAACAAGTTAATGTTTGGTATGTTTGCGTGTCTCTCTTGGGTACACAACAAACTACATGTGTGTTTCGTCTCCATCGCGAATGTTTTATCTACAGCATGTTTGCTGGTACTTGTAAGAATGCTTGCCAAGATTAACTTTGTATAATCAAGGAATGTTTAATCGACCCGTAAGATCTTAATTTCTAGTAGCGAAGTCGTTTCATAAAGCTGACATGACCTCAACTTACACGAATTTCAAAGCAAAATCAGCGAGGCCTTTCAACCAGTGGGAAGGACCACGTGATTCAAACCAACAAGATGGTTTCACGCATTGCTAAACCCGTTAGGAGGCATGTTGCAGAGCAGACCGACACGGATTCGGCTACTATTTTGAATCGGTAAACAACAACCTTCCTGTCATAGCATATTCAGGCCTTTGTATTTGTAAGCCGACCAAAACCCTCACACGCACAAAATTATGTTGATTTCGCGTGTTTTCCCCTTTTGTATTTTTGGTTGAGAAGCACGAACCGAGGCTCTGCTCCCTATCTCTGTAATCCACCTAAAAACAATTCTGTAAGAACTTTTAAAGTTGTACGTATTTAACAAACGGTCATTGTATATCCTCAGTTTTATGTGCTGTTGTTTGATGACTTGAAATTCCAGTAAGTGAATTTACCCGGGGAGTGCCAAAACGATTGAACGAATTTATACAATAGTGTTGCTGCGCACCGCTTTGTAGGGAGAAACATTGAAATTAAAAACTTTACTTGTATTCTAAATTTCCTTAATTTCTTGCTATATATCGTGCAAGTCACCCTAGAAGGAGGTCAGTCTGTAGTACAGTGTACTGTCTTATGAAAATTGGCTAGAAATACAATCAAATCGTTGACGTCATATATGTGCTGTATCGATTCGTACCACGCCCAACGTTGTGATGCTGTCGCAGGACAGCTGCTATTTGTCGGGAGCAACAACCCACTAGAGGTAAACATACAGTATGTGGTTGTAAAAGAAACGATATCGCATGTTATGTGCCGGGAGCATGCAGCCTTGTGTCAACGATGGTACTCACCATTTGCTGCCTAACCATTCTCAACAGTGGCGTTGCTTGCATTAATGTAAAACTTTGCCATGACCTTGGGCAGGGTCGCCGCCAGCGGGGGGGCAGTGGTGCCCGGTCCCCTCATTTCATGTTTGGCCTCCCGGTTGCTGCATACATCCAATATTGCATTTAAAAATGTGGCCCCACATTTGGTCTTTGGCCCCCCCTGTTGCGAAATCCTGGCGACGGGCCTGACCTTGGGACTGATATAACAGTGACTCACTAAAACCGAGATGTTCATTCGCGGGTCCTGTTCATGGGTTTTCAATGTTTTAACGCACTCCCAGTTTGTTGTCTTGTTTTGTCTCAGACTTATTTGATTGGGACCCTGTGCATTGCAGTTAGTTGTCATTCTGTTGAACCTTTAGTTGGGTCACCCTCAAACACGAAAACATAGTTTTCAAAGGAAAAGTGATACGTGTCTTGTAAGTTTTGAGCATTACTGTATGTTTTATTTCAAATTGCAAATGCCAGGGATTCGCACTTTTTCCGTACGATTTAATTGTGAAGCTGTACTGACTGAATGCAGCCTTTTGGTGTAAATTGGAATGACTTGTCATGAATATTCGCTATGTGGCATGGTGGCGAGTTTGAAACTTTCTTATATGGACAAATTGTTGGTAGAAAGAGCTGACAACATGTGTGGAAAGCGTATTCGTAACACAAAAACATGTACTTTGAGCGTAGGTTCCATTTGTTCAACAAATGCCGGGTTTTTCTTGTCCGCTTTGAACATAACGGCTTTCATCAGTTTCAAACATAACTAAAAACATCATTAACTTTCTCATCTCTTCTACATGTTCCACCTTTGTTTGTGGAATGTTGTACCCAAAGTCAATATTTTAAGCTGATAATTGGCGGTTTTTATGTTTTGATAATTATTTCGTACATATCCTTACAACAAGTGACAAAATAGCGCAAGAAGCGCCACAGTTTCGCTACTGACGCTGCACTGTGAACACAAGCTTCTACAATAGTGTTTAATTTTTTAAGGCTTGGCGCTTTCTGGCATAAAATGTGTAACACTGTGTGTAAATGAAAAATGTCCACCAAATATATCAAAATAGGAAGTTGTTCACGATTTGCAACTTTGAGTGTCCTATTTACTTTCAACTCAATTGAGCAAATCTATTTTTAATTTGATCTTACAAACCAAGGTCGTCAGGAGTAATATCGATGAACATCACTGTAAGAAGTAACCATAACTGTCATTGCGTAAGTAACGCGGACTCCTGTGGCGTATTGCTCGCATATGCATGTCTAAACAGTGTAACCAATATTATTGACCTGAATACAGGCAAAGACAGCTCTCAAGATGAGTATGGAGCTTGTGCTATACAGGCGACGATGCTGGACGATAAATATAAAGGACTCCCCGTTCAACATCGTGAAACACAAGGATACGAATCTACTCTCTTCATGGGGTACTTCAAACCTGCGATAAAGTATTTGGTAAGTTGGCCTTTAAAAAATACCCCACTTCCGGCGCTTGACTCTAAAAGGTCATAACACAGAAGTCATCTCACGCTCATGAGAATCCCCTACCCTTTGCCGTCAGTTAAACGCTTCACGTTTTTCCAGTCATTATAGCGCCAGCAGACTACGTACCAAACGTTGCTGTTCTTGCATTTGAGTACGAAAGCCGGTGCAAGCTGCAATATATTTGAAAAAAGTTTGCGAAGTGTTTGCTTGTTCCTGAAAATCGAAATCGACTTTGTGAAGCCGCGATTTGAAACATCACTGTATCGGACTACCGCATAGTCTTTGTCGGTTCGCGCAAAAAGCTCGAATATGTTTCACTTCAGCCTGCGCAATTCCACGTCGTGTTTATTCACAAGGTATTCCTTCAAACAATTATGGAAAATCTCCTGCCCGTAAGATTTAAATCGCAAGTGTTTTAGGCTAGTGACAGCAGTCGTTTAAGTGAAAGCGGCAAAACTTTCATGTTGGTATTAACCAATTTTAGCGTCCTTGAAAGGGTTAAGACAAGCATTAAATGTCGCAGCCTTCTGCGCCGACATACAGCAATTAAAGACGTCTTGCGACTCGAGGGAGGTTGGCAAACGTGATATAATCGCATTAATCAATTAGCCGTTCGAACCCGCTTTTTATAGCAATAGCACGTTTCCAATCAAGATGGCACGCACAGTCGTCACGCACGCACACGATCTCGTTCGTCTGGTTAGGGAGATTGTTTTTTATACATCTGTGGCTTTTGATTACTTTCAAATTTAATTATTCACGGTGTTAGGATGAAAATATGTCGGCAAGCACTCTGGCAAGATCCACAATTTATGGCTTGCAATTTGACTCTCACGAATTTGGAAAAAGGGTACTTGCGGTTTGACCACGATCAGCCTCGTGCTCGGCGTTAGTTGGTGGGAGCAAAGGAACAGTTCACGCTCGTGATGCTGGACTGAAGATGCGTCACTAACGAGAAATCGATTCCTAGCAAGAAATTTTGCGATCAGATTCGGCTGCGTCGCCCTTGTGGTGTCTTGATGCTGAAGCTCCGAAAGGACTACAGAAAACGAGTATAAACGAAACTGAGCTAAATGAATCTCAGCAGAGCTTTAGTTTTTAGCAGGTAATGTTACGTATTCTTAGGGGAGAATCGCTGTTGTGTGGGGTACTGCAGTTTCGGAAGGTAGAAGCTGAACAGGGTTGCCAGATTTTTTTTCGTAGCTTATGGCCAAAATCCTGATGAAAATGGCCAAAATGGCTGTTTTTTAAAAAAGTTATGGCCAAGATCAGAACATTTTTAGCTATGGTAATTTCAATATTCATAGGTGTCTCAAATTCTTCGGAACACAGTATATTTTTTGCCAAAAAATGTGGTTGTGGTTTTGCCAAAGAAGCAAGTTTTTACCCTAAAACAGCAATTTCTGCCGTAAGCTTAAAATTACCTGCGACAATTTGTCTTTATTTATCTCAATAAAACTTACAACCATATTTTAAACACTACTACTGTAGATACATCATTACATGCTTCAATTCTGACCCATTTCTGAGTAAAACAATTTGAAATTAACTTTCCATTTCAACGACAAGGCCAGAATTCTCTGATCTTGTGCTCCAAATTATGAACAATAGATTAAAGTCATGAACTGCGTTAAGTTGATGATCATAATGAGTTAATCACATGCTCAAAACCATCATTAAGTTCACATATGAATGAGAGGGCAGGAACACTTGAGAACAAACATTCACTCATGACAGGTCCGACTGAAACACTTGCACAAAATCTACAAGATTGCAAGGGCTAATAAATAATTACTACACACTTCGAACATCAGAAGGTTGAAGTTGCTGCAGAGTCAGTGTTACTGCAAAAAGTGATGAGAAACTTCTAAAAGTAAAATCTTACGAAAAATGCAAAATAGCCTACGTCTACTACAGTATAACATTATGATTATATCAGTCACACAACCGAGTGCGGCAGTCTTCAGATACAGTACAAGCGCAGCAGATACCAATGGTAACCAAAAGATTATCACTGACTGAAACATCTGTACAAAATCTACTGACTGCAAGGGCTAAACCATTACTACACACTTCAAAGCAATAAAAGGTCGAAGTGCCACGGTGTTACTGCAACAATGAGTGAGATGAAGACCGTCCAAAAAATACAAAAAGACAAAATATTTAATGGAAACTTAATTTTACAGTGACAAACCGAAAAAATGGCCAAATTTTGCAAAATGGCCAAATGCCTTTTTTTCATGGCCAGCGCAGTCAAAAATGGCCAAATTTTTCGAAATTGGCCATGAAATGGCCAATCTGGCAACCCTGAAGCTGAATATTGCTTTTCGTTCACGAGTGATATTTGGCTTGCTCAGGAAGGTGGTCATGCATCGGGCTTCACTCATGCTGTACCGAATGACTTTAGCGCCATCAAGCGACTGATGTGGGTACGCGGTCGGAGACAAGTGAGAGCCGATGTTGTGCCGATGAGCTGGTCTTCCATTAACAACTCTGATTGCTTTATTGTTGACATGGGCACGGTAAGTTAAGTTTTGATCGGTCACTTTGGTGAATCTGGTAGTTAATAGGATTGTTTGCCAACATGTTTCTTCTGCGATTGTAATTTCTTTTATTAATTTTTTTTCATTTATAATAATAAAAATAATAAATGGTAAATTTAAACCTTACGTTTCCAGCCCAGTTGTAAAGATGCCAGTACGCAGCGCTGTAAAACATTTAACAGTTTTGTGGTGAAGTACAACTGCGCTTTTCTGACATGTGTCGGTAAGCGCGCCACGCGCCAAATAATAATTGGCAAGTGGCTTTAGAACAACAAGAGCTACAAACAATTCATAAATTGCATTACCCACAAAAACAGGTCTCCGATCACCAAGACTACATTGGTCTTTTGTTCACGCTTACATTATGAGGTTTACCAGACCATTTCATGAATTCTCCTCTTGGCGCTAGCAAGACCAAGTCATCAAGAAAGACCAGCGGCGGCAGTGCCCACGAAAGATTGAGCCTGAGGGTCTCACTCGTTTGCAGCGTTTATTCATCCATGAACGTTTTTTTACCAATATTTATAGCGGCGTTTAGCCTTTAAAGCGATGTTCCTTTCAGCAGCTGCTTGTCTGCAAAGTGTCAAGTCTCAAAGGTTTTCACCTCGAAGCTTTTAGAGTCAGACGGTCACCAGTTTGGACGAGACAACCCTTGGTACGCTGGTTATTTCCGTAAACAAAATGCGGAAAAGTATCCAATGCAAAGTGTCTGATTTCCATGCCAATGCACATTGCAAGTGAAGTTTCTCAGACAGTCTTGTGTCATTCTGCATAGTCCTTCCGGAGGCGGTGGTGTTGAAGCATGACTGAAGGTGGCCCCAGGACTGCATCGAACAACAATTTCTGTTGTGGCAAAATATTTTTGAGGAGACGAAACCTGAAATTTATCAAAAATTTTTTAGAAATTAAAATACGTTTTTCAAAATTTGAAAATTTGAACGTTTCGACATTGGGGCGGTCGTGCATTTTTCCCTTTGCGCCCCCACATGTAATACTTGGAGTTGATGCGATCTCTAGTTACGCTTTAATGTATATTTTATTCTTCCAGTAGATGCCGCTGACGTTGCGTATCAAGACTTTTTGCAAATCTCGAGATTTTTCTTTTAGCATTTTCGCAGTTCCTGTGTCTTCCACGCACAGAGAGGGGCAGTTCAAAAACACCGCCAACCACTTCAATTTTTTCAAAGCAATGGTGAAACAACGTTTCAAAACACCCAATTGGAGAAAATATAATCGAATTCGAACTGAGTCGTTTTCGTTGGCTTGTCAATGCCTTTTCCATCAATTTCGGAGTGGCAAAAATGGTGCCTTATTAAAGTAAAATCGTTAACACATTATAAAATGTTTCATTAACTGACTATAGTTTTCTTATATATCATGTGATCTTCACCGTAATAGCAGTGCAAAGAAAGAATCACAACACTTCCAATATATTACCACTTTTTAAAAGATGGGATTCTGGCTTCTCTTTTAACCTACTTAGTGTTAGTAAAAACATGCAATGAATTTCTAAAAGCTCGTTGAAAATTTGCTCAGTTCGCATGAGACAGGGTAAGGTCTCCGATGTGCGGCCCTCGGACACATTTCACATGGCCCGCGGCTTTGCTTTCAGATTGTATTGTACATCGTCCACCAACACCTGGATCATGTTTCTGCGGAAGCGACTGCGGTTTCACGCTGCTTGAGACGTTTCCCGTTATGTTTAAGTCAGGGGCGTCCAAACTTTTTTCAAAGAGAGAAAAATTTGATCATGTGAAGTCGGGCCAACAGGCCCTTTCACCTTTTCACCGTAAAACTTGTACTCAAATGAACTGCTACGCAACGATCTTTATTGTCTCAATTATCTTCATCTTCTTAAGGTTTTGAGCAGAAACACTCCTTTGCGGCGGCTTCCGTGCTCATATTCGCTTCCAGCTTATTAAAATCAACACCTATTGACAAATACGGAGCATTGCTTATCCTTACCCGCTGCCACAATTTCAGTGTTCTTTCGTTTTAGGAAATCTACGTGTGGAACGGGTCGAAGAGCAATCGGTTTGAACGCTTGCAAGCAACAAACGTAGCCAAGAGCATCAGAGATGATGAAAGAGGTGGACGTGGAAAAGTGGTGCAGCAATCTTCTAATCCAACTGCGGTAAAGTGCAGTGAAATGGCAACTTCTGTAATACCACTTCAAGTAACCATATGTGTAGGAGCAAGCAAATTTTTGGGTGCGCAAAGGATTTTTGCCCAAATTTTCCCAAACTCAACCAGAAAGTTGTCGTGCAACTTTTGCTGACCGTTTTTGTGGTGTGACCTCCAAACAAATGGTCTTCATTTGTTTTTCTGCAAACCTTGGGCGCCATTTTTCGAAGTCAAACAATGTTGGGCGCCATTTTTTCCCAGATTTTCAGGAATTTTGCCTAGATTTTCAGGGATTTTGTTCGGATTTTCAGGGATTTTGTTCGGATTTTCAGGGATTTTGCCAAAATTTTCACAGATTTTGCCCAAATTTTCATTTTCAACAAATCAAAACTTTTGGGGATGCGCTTTCACCCCCTGCATCCCCGCCTCCTGCACGACTGCAAGTAACGGTTGATTGATTGGTTGCAGTTTCTGTGTGACAAATGAAATGTGTATAGTCGAATTGGCGTTTAATTTCTTAGAGGTGGCATTTTTATCATATCTCGTTCAAGGATGTTAGAGGGTGGAGATACGAAAAGTAAACACAAAACATTAATTTTAGTACGGCTTACTTATAGCAACCTAGTAGTTCGATCACTATGCTTGAGAACCCTTTTTTGTAAAATATACGGTCAAACCATTAGTATTTGAAAGTGTATACCGAGGTTGGTGACTTTTTAGGTGGATTGATGCCATTTACAGATAAAAAATGCATCCCTCCCTTACTCTGAAATCAGGGGCATGGCAGTGAAAAGTAGTTTAGCCATGCGTATACGTGAGGTATCCGCAGCCAATTTCTGTACTTTTCTGTTTTTACGTGCCTTCCTGGAAACTGAAAATTCAAGTCTCTGTCGCCATGGCCGTCGGAAGGATTTTTTCGAGGGGGGGCTATAATGGATTTTCCTAGGTGGTTGCCAAAACATTTTTCCAGGGGGGAGTTAACAATGGCGAAATTTAACTTTACCAATTCGAAACTAAGAAAAAAAAATTTTCTACTAACTAGTTTATAGCAAAATGTTAAATTTCATAATCCAGGGCAGTCCTTCGACCCCTGTACTCCCTTCCGACGCCCATGTTTGTCGCTGATCATTATCGAGGAACTATTGTTTTGGCCCAGGCTGTTCAATTTGCTGTTAACGTCTGTTTCAGCTCGAGCAGTTTCTCGGAAAATACCCGGGTAGCATCGCGGAAGGTGAACCGGAACCTTCCAGAGCCGCAGCCTCGTCTAGTCTTGATGTTGGACGGAAATGCAAGGTGAGAAAATCCGTGACAAGTTTTAATAAATTACAGCCAGCTGCTTTAGGCATCTCTTGTATTTGGGAAAAGAACCCATTTTTGTGAAATGTGCGGGCTAAAATTCTTTGCGTGAGGTTTCCTTCATTTTCAAAACCATTTTCACGATTTTTTGTTCAAATCGATATAAAATGAGATCATTGAGGCTGTCAGGATTTTAATTAGTGCGACAACTTTTGCTCACTGAAGTTTCAATCATTTGAAAGGAGAAAGTCGGTTTTTAGCAAATCAAACATAGAAAACAAAAGCGATGTCAGCAAAGTTGAGGTGCAACAATTTGCGGTCGAAAAAAGCTTGTAAGCATTTCACAGGTGCCCGATTGAGGTTTCGCGAAAGAAATGATCGCAAAGTTGCGTAAAACACGAAATCGCAGCGAAGAACAAGACAAAACGCTAAGAGGACCACGCTGGGAAGAAGCACTCATAAGTCTTACGGAATAAACCAAGTTTGTAAACAAACGCGATGCAGAAACTCGACGGACGTGAGAAACTCCATTAAACCAAACTCACAGATTAATTACAGTAATCTGCAGTCCCGAAACTGCACCGAATGCTGGGAAGAAGAATAAAACAGAATTATCAAATTCAATCCAAATCCGGTTAAGAGGAAATTGTAAAATCTAAATCCAATCCTCTATTGCTCTGCACTGATGATGATAACAGGAGTTATCGAAACGTTTGCAATATGTCATTTGTATCGTTTGCTTTGGCCGTGATATTCATTATAAGGCTATTCAGCACTTCCGCTTTTCGTGTACCAATCTGAATCCACCAAAAAACTGAAATCCGGCAGGATTTAAATCCAAATCCATGTTAATCTCTGACGTCTATACATGTATTGCCGACCTTGCGAATGCCTTGGACCGGGTTTCTCGTGAAAAGCTTTGGGAAGTATTGTGAGAGTACGGTGTTGGCGGCCACCTGTTATTGGCGGTCAAGTCACTATATTCCTGCTCAGATGTTTGTGCCCAAGTCGGCGGAGTTAAATCACAACCGTTCACCGTGTGTGTTGGATTCCGACAAGGGTGTGTGCTGTCACCACTCCTTATCAGTGTTTATCAGTGGTTTTCAACCTGGGGATCGCGACCCCCAGAGGGGTTGTGAACCGTATTTAGAGGGGTCGTACACAGCTGTGTTACATTTGCTTTATTCAAGTTTTAGATGGGGGTCGTTTGGTTATAGTGGGTTGGTATAAAGTGTCGCGGTACAAAAAAGGTTGAAAAACACTGGTCTACATGAACTGGATAGACAGTAGGAGCCAATCAAGGAGAGTGTCACTGTTGGAAGATGCAGAATTGATTGTTTGCTTTTTGCACACGATTTGGTACTGCCTACATCGTCTGAACAAGGTCTTCAACATGCACTTAATCAGTTTTCTGTTGTGTGTGACCAAGCGGAAATGAAAATTAGCACCAAAAGACCGAGGTATTATGTCTGTCCAGAAATACGCTGCAAGTGAGCGGCAATACACTGCAGCAGGTGGAGAAAGTCACGTACCTTTGGGTGGCATTCACGAGTGACGGAAGGTCGAACAAGGCGATTGATACACGGATAGGCAAACGCAGTTCTGCCTGAGCTTTATTGCTCTGTGGTGACAAAATGGGAGGTTTCAAATACCGCAAAGTTGTCAGTTTATAAATCGGTCTTCGTTTCGATCTTCACCTCTGAGCGTCAATTGTAGGTAATGACTTGGGCAATTTTTATGACCTAAAAACTTGATAGTATAACTTTATTTTTCAGAAAATATGATTTTATATGACCAAACAAAAATAGCTGACCTAGAACATACATCTGCTGTAAAAAGAAGCAATACCAGCGAAAATAGGCATAAGAGATGGTAGCCTATGGTTTGTTGAAGTCCCACTAAAGTAAACAGCTCAATACATGAACAAAACATATTGTTTGCTTTGAAGCAAATTGAAAACATGCATGGACATCGGTTGATTTCTTTGGGGCAGCAAGAACATGCGATCTTGGAAAGTGCATTACATTTCATCCAAATAACTTAGTTCACCTACGTCTTTGCCAACATTTGCAAGGTGCCCAAGTTGGTTCAGTTCGCAGGATGCAGCTTAGACCTAGCGATACAGTAATTTAACCTGATACTTTGAGACTGTTGTAATGGTTTCCTCATGGAATTAGGTTGAAAATATGCAAAATATGATTTTCTGACGTAGCATGGAAAATATGATTTTTTGTGACTTTATGACTTTTGTTATAGAGTTCGTAGGGGTGCAATTTTTGTTTTAAACTTCGTTTCATAGCTTCCTGAAGCACAGAAAAAAATATGACTTATGACTTTAAATGGCCCTAGTAATGACTAAAAGAGTGCTATCACAAGTACAAGCGGCAGAGATGGGATTTTTGCGAAGAGTTCAGGGCGTGACACTTCGACCCAAAGTACATAGCTGTGAAATTCGTAAAGTTCTGACTGTCGATTCACTTCTCCTCCGAATCGACATATCCCAGCTACATTGTTTCGGCCATGTATACAAAATGTGCTACGAAAGATTAAACTGATTGCCTAAACTAACTGTAAACTTATTCGTTTTGCAGCTCTATCGTGTATCCGACGACAGTGGGAAAATGGTCGTGACACAGATCTCTGATTCTTTGCCTTTCAAGCAAGATATGCTCGATTCTGGAAACGTTTATATAACGAGCAACGCTGCAACTGCGCAAATTTTCGTTTGGAAAGGTCAGCAGTAAAGCTTTCAAGAGAGCGTCCTTATCGTTAAGCATACAAATATATGGCAAGATGTTTGTATGTTTGTAAGGCACAGTAATTTTTTTCTTTCGATAAACAAAGATTTCACAGCAGCAAAACCACATCAGTGTATATGTAGTTAAAATAACACTTTTTTGATGGTGTGTGCTTTATATTTGTTATCAAGCTGGTGACTGAAAAATAGCGATGTTCTTGTGTCAAAAATGAAAACGATCTCAAATATCTTGAATTAGGTGTCGTTACAAACTTTAGCGCTTTAAAATACGACACCATGAAATGTTGAGTACCCATAAACAAAACTATGAAGACCCGAAAGCTGCCTAGATAATTTTTACCTTCACACTCTTCTCTCACATTGTACTTTTGTCAACACCTCTAATGCATTAAAATTCGGCTATTCGCTTACTCTTGGGTTTCAAACCAAACGTCTTGATGTAACTTGTTAACAGATGGTTTTGTAATAATGTATTCCTGCTAAGATCAGTTTATCTTTTACCGAGCTTCATGTTTGTCTTGTTTTAAATTTGACACTTCTTGTCTTCGTTTTTTTCTTGTTGCATTTTTATTGTACTGGATACCCGGACCCTCCGTCACTGTGAAGATGTTCTTTGCTGTTGTTGAGTTATGCGCATTCGCAGATCTCAATTATATTTTTTATAGGAATAGATATGTCCTGACCTGGTACTCGAACATATTTTTTTCAATAGAGTTTCGTGCATACAACGTTTTGATACAGAAACATGCAGATACAGATATGCTGCTGTCGCAACCACGGTTTGACGCATAAACTCGTGGATTCAGCAACCCAGCTATGAGATTTTCCCTCAGCGTTAAATGCGCATTTTATTGTAGCTGTTGTTATTTTTTGTTACTGGTTCTTACCGATTGTAAAGGTAAGGGAGCATCATCAGATGAACGAAAAGCTGCTTTGAAGACAGCTGACTCTTTTGTTACTCAAGAAGGACTACCTAAGCATACGAGAATAACCATCATGGCTCAGTATGCTGAACCTGCCTTGTTTAGAAACATGTTCACGAGTGAGTTGAGCTCCGTACGTCAGTTTTTATTTATCTTACGGCTGTTGAAGCGTGGTTGTTCCTGAAATTAAAGAAGCTTTCATCTGCATATGAAAAGTATGCGTAAGCTTTAATACACTGTTATTCAGTGAATAAGAAAATCTTGAAGTAGAGGCAATATCCTCTACATGTCTTTCTAGTTCTATAAAAACGTTATTTGAAATAGGAAGTACTGTGTGACGGAAATCGTTTCCCTGAAACTTTGACTGTAGTTGTTATCAAATTATTAGTTTATCTGTACTTGTTTTAAAATCACAAAAGTGTCGAAGCGCCTGGTAAGACGCACCTTCACGATTGTGTTTTCATACAGACTGGCAAGACGAAGATGCCCAACAAGGTCTTGGGAAAATCTGGTCAATTAATAAAGTTGCCAAGGTTGAGATGGTTGATTTCGACGTTAGCACTCTTAGCTCCAGGCCAGACATGGCTGCCAAGTTCCAGCTACCCGATGATGGATCAGGCGATGTGAAGGCAAGTCGACCCAACTGTGATTTAAAAAGTTCTCTGTGAATTTTTGATTTCCATTTACTTGCAGTCTGTTGTCTTTGCGTCCTACTCACCAGTGGCGTGCAGAGGTCTGGTGATACCCGGGGCGACTGCTTGATTGTATGACCCCCACCAAAGCCTAATATTGAGCAGTGGCGTATGGTGGTCATTTTTACTGGATATACGCTGTTTATGACGTCATAATACAACGTCATATTTACGTTTGCAAACCAAAGTTTTGGTGAAATTTGTTGACACAACATGCATATTATTCTACACGCACTATCCTTATTCGCAGTGGCGTAACTAGAGATTTGAGCCAGGGGGGCAAAGCTTAGCTGAAGGAGGCTCACTGGTCACAGTAGGAGGGCCACTAGCCAACACTAAGAAAAAAAATTAGGAAATTATAGTGAATCTGGATGTCGTGATGTCTATACTAACTAAATAAACAAAAACACCCCGAGAAACGCAAAAAACATCCGAAAGAATATTAAATATCAAAATGTCAACAAAAGGGGGGACAGTTTTTACATTTGGCTTGCCAGGGGGGCGGTTCGCCCCCTTGCCCCCCATCAGTTACGCCACAGCTCACTCGTCGCTGTACAACGTGTCAGTGTAATGAAAATAAATTATCAACACTCGAAGTTAGGAGACAGGAGCAAAACAGCACTCAACGTTAGGATAGAGCAATTAATAACTGCAAAAATATCCGGAAACGCGTTAAAACAGGGAGTAGAATACACTCAACGCTGCGGTAATGCAGTTAACAAGTGCAAAAACATGCTCCGCGAATGCCTCGTCGAATAGCAGTCGAGCAGAGAAGGTATGCGGCTGTAATGGCGGACACCTAGGGTTAACAGTTTGAAACTTGTTAAACTAGTCAAGAATTGAGAATGCACATAAAGGACGCAAGAAACTTCCGTTTTATATTATGCGGCTCTTAGCCTATGTACAACTACTGGGGGGATAGAACAGATAGGGACGCCAGAGCAGCGGTATGGCATGGGGTTGGAAAAAAGAGTTGATGACAATGGAAACTTATAAAAAACAAAAATCGTTACCAATTAGCCTACGTTTGTTTCTGATCATCATCAATGTTGACCTAAAAAATAACAATAGAAATTATAGAAAATCACTCTGAACTTTGTGGATGCGCGAATAGTTGTAATAAATTTGTTTCAAGTCGATCTTGATAAACTATGATATTACTTATGGTACTGCCATGAAAGGGACTACACTACCAGCGTTGCCCCCTTTCGAAAGGACAGAGGGAAATGCCCCTGCCATGACCCCGTTTTCCGGCGTCCCTGAGAACAGACACAGGCTTGTGTAAGCCGTTATGATCAACCCCCTGAACTGCCAACGAAGAAGCTCAGAATGATGCACATATTGCAAGCACAGGTGTGCGGCTATATCAGCGCACACCCAGGGTTGTCACATCAAGAAACGAAACGGGGACGTAGTGGTGCATCAAAAAGTCGGCTAAATGAAGCAAGTTGAAATACAGTACTGTAGGACAACTTTGAAATTTGGCTCAGAAAATCAATTAAACGTCCATAATTATTTTTCAATCCTTTTTTTGTGAGTTACCCTTGATCGCACGATCTGGAAATAGTCACGTCACTATCAGTTTCATTGGGTGTGCGTCGCACACCTAAAGTATAGTTCCCTGGTATTGAAGAATGTGAGAATTACTGGCATTTGAACACGTACAAATTAATGTTAACAAAAGAAACAACTGAAACAAGTTTCGAAAAAATTAATTCCATGCAGCATGTGTTGGTAGCCTTACAACAGGATTGCGGAGTCGGAGGTAAAATATCCGACTCCCGACTCCGACTTCCCGAAATTTCCAACTCCGACTCCTTACCATAAAGGGAATGAAATTTGGCAGTTAAAATCAATGGAAATCGTGGTACACAGCAAGAAATCTCTGTTTCAACAAAAGGTTCAAAAGAAATTGTACCATTTCAGCAGAAATTCCCAATTTAGGAGTGTGATGTGAAAAATGATGCAACTGGACATCCGGAGTCGGACAAAAAATCCGACTATGACTCCCAGTGTTGTTAGGAATCCGACTCCACCCAAAAACCTCCGACTTGCAGTGTTGTTAGGTATTTCGCTCTTTGGATGCCTGCCGTCTCCCCGATCGCCCCCCTCTGCACGCCACTGCTACTCACATAGTGATTATGATGTTGCTAAAGTTTTTTCTCTCTTGCATTGCGCAGATATGGCGTATCGAGGGCAACAGCAAGAAGTTAGTGCCATCTGCAACCTATGGCCAGTTTTACGGTGGTGATTGTTACATAATACTTTACTCCTACCAAACACGCGGGAGAAAGATGTACTTGATTTACTACTGGATTGGGTCTCACGCCACGGCTGACGAAGTGGCGGCTTTGGCAATTTTGACACCTAAGGTTGATGACGAAGAGTGCAAAGGCGATGCAACTCAGGTGAGACACCTTGTGTTCGATGTTTAGCATCAAGCTGACGTCACAGCCAATCGAGATGGATATTTTTGTGTGATGAACGCTACCGGGAATCATCATGGTTGTAAATTACAGGATTGTCCAGGGGACATATTTGTCTGTCCTATCCCATAACAATTTATGCCTGTCCCATCCCACGGGATTCCCATTATAATATTAATATCGAATACAATTCAATTAAAATTATTAAATATATGAAAGTTTAGGTTTAGTATCTACCACAGAATAAATAATAGATACAAGTATATAAAGAAAAAAGGAGAGTAAAAAAACTTTAAAAGGCAAAAAGTATAAAAACTAAGGTTAGCTCTGAGGTAATGAAGTTGCTATGACATGGCTACTGTCTCATGGGAAATAAAAATGTGTGCTGTCCCATCCCATCCCATGGGATGTTTCCCATGGGATTCCCATAGGAATGTCATTCCTATGGACAAGCCTGGTAAATCAAGCTTTTATACGATACATACGGAAAAGGAAGCTTTGTCCGGCGCTATTAGAAAGTTTCTGCGTTTTACATTTCGCTGATGTTATGTATTTTTGTTTGGGTGATTTTATTTGGCGGTAATTAGTATTCCATCAAGAAAAAACAAATTAGTACAAGGACGCCAGGAAATCGAAAGAACCGGAAGGTTATCAAGTGGATGCCCCTCAACAGTTGAATAAGCCTTGTTACCACTCCTGGTGTTGTATATGCATGGTAAATAGCTGTCAGATGATCAACACAGTTGTGCTGGGTCGCAACCGGTCTCTCTCGGTGGATCAGGTGCTCAGATCCGCAAGAATCTGGGCTTGGCAAAGAAAGTATAAACCCAGCAAAAATGAAGCTCTGCCTGGGTTGTCACAAACTTTTCGCATCTTGCAAGCTCTGCAAATATTTGCAGCGGTGTTTCAGCATGAAGTTAACGTTTGGAAACTCCTGAGATCAGATATGCTGAGATGTAGCTTTCGAATTTAATTGTTCACCAGAAGTGCTTTATAGAATATGACGCGCTGCTCCTGCAAAACAGAAGAATAGCAGCCGTAACAAGAAAACAAAATCACATAGTCACAACTACACAAGCAAGAAACAAAACCAGCAAAACCTACGCAAACAAACAAAACCTAAATGTAGAAAACAATATGAGTATGTACAGAAGGGTGAAGAGAAGTAAAGAATTAAAGTAGCTACGGGAATGGAGAATATGAACAAAGGGAGATGAGTCGGTTCAGATCCTGGCATGAAAAATACGTGGGCTACAGTTAAGATGAAGGAGTCCATATTTCAGCAGCATACTTTCTGTCAGCATATGCAGACATAAGTATATATCTGTACTGTTTTCAAAATGTTGGTGAGGAACATTCGTATATAGAGAGATCAATATTGTCCCAGATCTTAGGGCCTAGATGCTTCAAAGTCCTTTTCCCATATTTGCAGGGCTACTATCGCCCTAGAATCAAAAATAAGGACGGCTGAGCAAAATTTGATTTTATTACATCAAAAGAAAACAATTCTTTCCGTATGCACGACTAATGTCAGATCATATGTTTGCCTATTATGTCCAGGAACCATGTGTTTCAGCAATGTCTTATTCTCGACTTCCTTCTTACAATCATCGCGGAAAATGTTTTATTCGCTTGCTTATTTCTTGAATCAGTTAAACGCTAAACCTTCGCTACAAAACCAGCTTTCCTAAGAATCCTAACATGAGTAGACAGCTTACGTGCTAACAATGCCTGATAATGCGTTACGTCCCTGTGCTGCAAGATTATACTACTTTTTGATGTCACAAAACCTTGATTACAAAATGTTTACGATGAGATAGTAATCGTCTGCATGTCTCTTAGGTATTGCTCGTATTTAAAATTGTTATGCTACAGAAAATATGAAAAAACAAGGACGCAAGTCACAAATAAGGACATTTCTTAGAAATAAGGACAGTAATATTTTATAAGTCGTAGCACTGCAAAATAAGGACAAATCTTAGAAATAAGGACGGTATGGTAGCCCTGCATATTTGGTATGGGTCATTTAGGCTAAAACGCTGGCACGTTCTCGTGTTTTCTTCGACCAAATCCCGATGTTGTCGAGCTTGCTTCAAACCCAAGCGTTAATACCTGCGTGACTGATGTTGACCGAAACATAAGGGCTGCTTCAATGTCAGCAGCTGTTTTTGTGCTGAGTATAACTTCTGAGGGTGTCCAGATTGGACTAGGTACAGTTGCAGGTACAGTTCGATTCTAAAATCGATCTTTTTCGGCAAATTGGTTTCTACGATGTTAAGCGAACTACATCATTTGACGTATTAATAAGGCATTCAAGGGCTTTGCTCTTACCGTTTTGGCCCACTGTTCTAAGTGAAAACGGTTTGTGAAGTCTTACCTTCTGCCTGACGTGATGTTAGTGGATAAGTCTTGCAGAGGAGATTGAGTAATCTCTCCGGCACTCTGTTGATTAAACATACCCTGCATTCCGGCAAAGAAATGCTCAAGTCATTGAAAAGTTAGAAAAACCCTGACTGAGCGCATAACAACTGGAGAACTGTTTAGTAACAGGCGACTCCGAGAATAGTAACATTTCCCCCATCTAACCAGTAGCAGGATTCACATGAATAGAACTGAGGAAATCTCCATAGACGTAATATCGAAACCCCCCTTCTACATTAGGTTCTTCTGAACAACGAAAACTCACACCGCGCTGTCCAGATGATAGGAAGTATTCAGCGTTATACGTTGTCGTTGTGACACTAACTGTCTTTCAAAATTGTAAGAACGCCGTTTAAAAACGTAATTCCACCTTTGTATGCTATACGTGATTACCTTCACCTTTCCGACTGGTTGTGGTCAATAGACTATGCTATGTAACACGTATAATATATCACTGAAGGTCAACATCATCCAACGGAGTTTGTCTCCCTCAGTGATATGACTCTTTCTTGCCTAGACAAGCAACTCAGCGCAAAGTTGTAAAAATTTACAAATTATTAACCTGGTGCTACAACTTTATCCTTGGGTATCATTGTGAGATATCCTAAATGAGAAGGTTCGAGCTTTTTGACCATCAGACACAAGCAAACTCTAAATTGAACTAGTTAGGTCAAAAACCATTGTAGCAGCATGATCTCGAAGTGTACGCTCTCTAATGTCCCATGGGTTGTATGGTTACACTCGTTGCTTTGGTAATATATACTGTAACTTTTTTATGGTTGATTTTGGCGAACATGGTCTTTGCATAAGATTTCAGGACGGAAAATGCGTACTGTTACGTGAAATTGATTTCCTATAAAAACATTTTCTGATTGATCAGATTCTGTTGCCCGTGCGGAGACTAGTTACTCGTATATTTTCCAGCTATCACCTGTTGTTCTAGTAATGTATTTGTAAAACAAGCTGTTTCTTAAGCATTCACCCATTTTTTTATCTGCAATTTTACGACAACATACCGCAGTCACTCTTCTCAGCGTAAAGTTTGCTATGTCGATGCACGTTTCAGATTCGCGTTACGCAAGGAAAAGAGCCTCCACACATGTTGCTCATGTTTGGTGGCAAGCCTGTGATCGTTCATAAGGGAGGCACATCTCGCACCGGAGGGCAGTCGAAAGCTGCCGATACAAGGTGAAGGACAGCGTGTCATTCTTTCAGTTAAAATGCTTTTCAGCTTTCAACGGTTTCTACTTTAGTTTCACGCTGCAAAAAATGGGGAAAGGGCGAAACAATTTCATAAGAACTTGACAAACGCATCTCTTCCAAAACACAATAAAAAGTGTTGAGTAAGAGCTTTGGTTACGCGTGAAATCTATGCCCTTGCTTTCCTTTCTCAGTAAGATTCTCATCGTAAACAGAACATCAACATGGGGAAAGATGACAAATTTAAATATATAGACAGTCAAGAGAGAAAGAAAAAAACGTGTGAATGAATGCGTCCACGCAGTCACGTGTGAACAACGCGCTACTTTTCCTTTGCCATGAGATGATGGTTGTGCAAACCCAGTGAGGAACGTTTTTACAAGTCAATCTTCACGAGTGGACAAACTTTTATCTAAAGCACGTGATATGGACGTTATGTTGATTTTCAACAAACATTTCAAAGTCGTTCATCCATAATTTTTCTGTTTCATTTATATTCGTGGTTTGCACTCCATCCGGAGTCTCACGAGTGATCTACGGCGCCCATCTCCGCTTGCTTGCGCCGTGGGCCACGCGGCTGCTTTCGCAGTTGCGCTGCACTGGCGGCGAGTCCAATGGCAGCACCGCGTGTGAACCGTTGCCTTGCACCTACTCGTTAACTTTTTTCAAGTCTGCGGTGTGAACCGACAGGGAATTGTACCCAGCCTAGCAGCTTAGTGGCGCGTGCTCAACCAGCTGCACCACTCAGCTGGCATCTATAATTTTAAAGTGAAAAGCAAATGGCTTGGTGCATAAAATTTTATTGCTATCTAAGAGACTTAGGTCACTATTGTGTTGTTATAGGACTGTAGAATCGTGAAAGCCGTATTCTTGAGGTGTTTTACAATGTTTGGTCTCTTCCCAGGTTTATTTTACCTGGAATGGCTTTAGTGAAAGCGTTAAAAATGCTTTTGCGATTATGTCTACACTTACATATACTTTTTGAATGTTTAGATTATTTCATGTCAAAGGTGGTGTAATGGGGCGTTGCCGAGCTGTAGAAGTGGATGCTAAATCGAGAAAATTGAACTCTAACGATGCGTTTGTATTGATCACTCCGAACGGAAACTACGCTTGGTTTGGCAAAGGTGATGCGTTTGACTTGACCTTCATTGCAATCTATTTATTGTTGGCACATTGGGCGTAACAACTACTGTATTGTCAAAACCAGGTAGGGGTATGGGTAAATTGAATGCGGCAGTAGTTCTACTCTTGAAAACAGAGGTCAATTGCGAACATAGCAAAACGTTAAAGAAAACAGGACAAATTGCTACAAACATAGCATAAAATCGAACGTTATCACAAGCCTCTGCTAGATGCCTGTAAATAGTGAGTTAGTCCGCGTTGGTTACTTTCACCTTGAGTTTCACACGAGGTATGTGTTGAGGGAGGTTAATAGCAGTGCAGAAAAAATGTAGATCTTGCAATCCAATGAGGGTTTGAAAAATCTGTCAGTTTATCGCTTTCGCCCGTCACAAGGGTGAACCATTTTGTTTAGTCTATTTGCTTGATTGAGTTGCCAAGTGTTGGTAAAATAGCAAGCAAATTGCTGATGGAATATGGGTCTATCACGAATGCGAGCTTAGAGCCAGGGAATGCCTTTAGGGTTTTTCTTGGTGATGAAAAGACTATAGGGAGATCCATGTGACTGCAAAAATGCGATCCCGCAGCTGGATAGGATGAGTTTCGTTGATATAAAAATGTAATTGCAATTATCTTGGTGAGGTTAAGTCATGTGAAGAATTTTAGAAAGCATGCAGCTAAGGTTTTAACGGTAATGTTCAAATATTTACTTTTAAGGTGACTACCATGCAGCTTAAGTGCCGGCCGTTATTTTTCGCAGCACTTACATTTTAGACATAGTGGTATATTACTTACTTTATTCGCTCTCTTGTCTGACAAAAAGTGGACATTGCTAGTCGCAAACCGCTGTAAAAACAGAGACTGTTGCCTGGTAACACCGCTCAGGGAACGATGAGTGCACGTAGCGCGTGTGGCGTAGTGGGCCTGGTGGGACACGAAAAAACGTTTCTCTGATATACGTGACCTCAGTAAGGTCCGGTCAAGCTATTTTTGATTTTCCTGGAATAACATTTGCTCGTTTTCACAAAAAAAACGTATGTGCACAGTGAAACATCAATTTGCACTAATTTTGTATACAGTACAATACCCCACTACGACTGTTGATTCGTGGGGTAATTCAATTTGACCCGAGAAAGCGTTGTGCGCGTGTCCGACCTATTTTGTCTTTGCGTCAATTCAGGATCTAGGTTTCTACTGTAAAAATTGAAATTCCGATGTCGTATCTCCACAAACAAAATTCTGCGTAGAGGGTTAATATCCACCCTGCGTACCTGATGAAGTACACATCAGGCAACCCAGGTCACAATAGACCCAAAACCTCTGGGGGAATCGTGCACCGTTCGATTTGTCTTCGCAAGTTCGGTATAAAAGAACAGATTTCTAACATTTTTCTAAGTACATGTAATTAAAAAAAACTTGGGCTTTGCGATACCTAGCGTTATATGAGCAGGGTTTTAACATGTTTTGAAGCAAAGCAAAAAACTGTGGTGTTTTTATGGACCAAAACAACAAATCTTTCAGGGATGGCATTTTTTATTTCTAAATGCTACATCCCACGCACTGAAGATAGCTATAGTTTCGCTGTTAACTTCTAGCGTGACAGCAAACAAATATTGAATAAAACAATACATGTCAGTTCACGATTGTCATCCTCCACTCATCACGTGTCAGGTGCGTCAGAAGCCGAACAGGCGTCGTGTGGAAGTGTTGCTGCCGCGCTTGGAGTTAAGTCTCCTACCAACGTGGCTGAAGGAAGCGAATCTGGTGGGTTTTGGAGCGCCCTGGGTGGTAAGGCGAAATATGCCACGGAGCCAAGACTAGAGGTAAGGCAATGTGGTTTATGCCCGCGTATTCTGTGAACTATGCAGTTACAGTAGTTTTTGCCTCAAAAAACTGCTAAACGGTTAAGCAAAATGAGCTTGGTACGTGCGGGAGTATGTTTTGTAAACAGGTAAAGTAATCAAAGCATTGTAAGCGCGTACACAGGTTTCCTTTTCCCAATGTATAAAAGATTGTCTAAAATACGGTTTTACATGATGAGCGTTTTGACAAACCATTAAAGCTTCACATGTTGAAAATTGTGCAAAATTCCTTCGGAAAAAATAATGTTTTTGTCAAAAAAAACAACACACGTTTCATGGAAAGAATTTGCACTGCCCACTTCAGTTTTGCACCTAAGGAAAAATCGGTACCACTGTGCAGGCGCACAGTTTTTGCAGAAACACACTGTTTAGTCTCAAAAGTGCAACATCAAAGGTTGCGTAACTTCTCTATAAAAGAGACTTGGTCCAACAGGTTGATAGACGAATGGTGCATGTCGGTCAAGTGCGGAGAAAATTAAAATATTCAAAACTGACTTTAAGCAAATCTTGCACTGTTTTAACTTTATGCCATACATCAGTGGCTCCCAAACGTTTCTTGCTTGCGGACCTGCTATCGGGTTCATTTCCTTCTCACCGACCCGCAACCGTCAATTTGTTCAGTTGCAGAAAAGGCAAAATTTTGGTGACCTGACCGGATGGGGAAATTCTGATTTCAAATTGCAATCAGTAAACTGAGATCGTTATTGTGAACTTCCTAGTTCGCCCTACACCAAAATGTTTTCGGTCAGTGTTATCAGAAGCTATAACTCGTGGACCCTTTGCTTAATCTTCGCTGACCCCAGATTGGGAAACAGTGATAAAAATAGTTCCTGAAAAATCGCAGTTGCTGACGTTCGTAGCCAAGTGACATAAATTCAACGCAGTTGTTAAGTAAGTGAACCTGTGGAATGATTGTCACAGTTAAGGCTTAATCTGGAACAGAACAAAAAGCCTAACCTAACTTTTTTCGCACAGAGTGAAACAAGACCACCGCGACTGTTCGAATGTTCGGATGCAAGTGGCAACTTTAAGATAGAAGAGGTGGTTGGTGATTGGACACAGTCCGACTTGAACCCTGACAACGTCATGTTGCTCGACGCCTGGACAGCTCTGTATGTCTGGATAGGTGAGCATTGCGTTGCAGTTACCAGATGGTGGTAAAACTTGTATTTATCCGTGGCGCTCGTAATTCTATAAACCGTACCTAGAACAGGTTCCTTTTCTTAGATAGGAAAGACGGCTTAGCTCTTAACATGTTTAAAAAAAACTGTTTGATTATGGTCTTGTCGTCAACAAAAAACCGCTGCCCCGTAAACAAACATGAAGTGGTTTAAATGCCAGTAAACTTGTCTCTAGTCCAGTGGTTCTTAAACTTTACAAACACGCCAAGCCTTTACTTAGTTTTCCAAGCGTTTGTCGAACCGCATTTTTGACCAATAAAACAAAAAGTAAAAATGGGTTACTGAAATCAGATGACCTTCGTCGAACCCCTGAAACGGCTCCGTCGAACCCTAGGGTTTCGATCGAACCCAGTTTAAGAACCACTGCTCTAGTCCATAGCCACTTCGTTTCAGTTAACCTCTAATCTAAACTAAAATTTTCAAACGCTGCTCTTTCTATAGCGTAGATGATTTTCTTGTTTCAACTGGAAAAACATCCGCGTTAAAATGCCCGAACTATCCTGGTGTGCAATTGGTCGCACTTATTCTATATAGTATTAGGGGCAACCGAAGTGGTGACTTACTTGTCCAGACAAATCGCAGTCGATAGCTCGTGATATTTTCAAATTGCTTGTTTCATGTGTTTCATTTGGAAATATTTTCAAAATGTTGGTATCGACGTCACACTGTACCAAAATGGCAAAAAACAACTTGGGCACCAGGAAACATCGGCTTAACTTGTCTGCAGTGGAGTAATCAAAGAAGAGCAAAGTTTGAGACGAAGTTAAAAACTCAGTCCGAAGCCAGTACTCAATGCGGAGAAATATTTTGAAGCCTAGTCTAAGACCAAGAAAAGTGGCCCTAAAGACCCGTGGCAGTTTTGTAAACTTCAGCCTCTGCGTTGAAGACCTATCGCATAACACTTCCGTTCTCAAACTGTAGACCTTACTAGATACCCCAATAGTGTAGATCTTTCTCCAAGACTTGACGCTTGGCTTGCTTTCCCATATGAACTACAGGTTTTCATTCCTCTGTTTTTATCAAAAATACCGCCATCTCCTCATGCCAATTTGCTTCAAACTTTCGTGCGCATTACAGGTAACGACTCGAGCAAACAAGAAAAACAGATGGCTCCCCAGAAAGCTCAAGAATACTTGAATCTCGATGCAAGCGAAAGAGACAGCACCACACCTATTGTCAAAATTCTGCAGGGAAAAGAACCAATATCTTTTATCGGCTTCTTCCAGGTATTTTAAAGTTTAGTTATGTTTTGGGAATCGTGCGCTGTTTACGCAGTTTTTTTGGTGTTCACTTGCTGAAAATAAAAATTCGTTCAAATCTAAAGTCCACCGCGACAAAAGAATATTTTTTCTTATGGTTAAGGTGAGCATACTTCTCTATATTTTTGAGTTCGTGTCCCGGTCAGTTTCCTGCTTATCAAAAAAATATATTAGCCAAAGGCAAGAGAAAAGAATCAAGACAGGCATGCTTGTGAGTGTTGTGAAATGTAAAGCGCAGGATATGTTGGGGACAATGAAAAAGGCCCGTAAAATTTTTACTTCTTGCTGTATACCCTATTTTAAGGAAAAAAACTGCATATTTCGTAATATATCAGATGACTTGGCAAAAATATTTGTCACAGCCGGCGTCGGATCTTGATTTTAATGCGGGAAGCCCTATACCGTTCGCATTGCCGTTATCTGAAAGTTTGGCAGAATAATTTGCGAACTTCCCCGTTTGCGAACAAAATAATGTTCACCCTTATTATGGTAATGCTGGAGGTGGAAGGAAATATCGGGGTATCAGTTTGCAGGCAACCCGCCGTGGCATCGTTTGGCTGTTGCTTTCATAGTTAAAGCCACACCCACAAAAGTTGAGCCTTTTTGTTGCTTACGTGCTGGTCAGTATCAGTAGGTCTACTTTTAGGTGTCGGGAAGTTGTTCTGTAAACGACAAAGACAGAGAAAGCAAATAACAGGAGGCAATCGAATTAAACTGACGCATACTTCAGGAATAATGCAAAAGAAAGGGCTTAGCAGCAATGGCTCAAGCATTCAGTGACTGTGGGTCTTGCTCAAAATTCACAAATTTTGTGGCAGATTTACAGAATGTGTCAATTTGAAATAGTCAGCTACATCATTTAAACCAGGAAAAGTTATGTGTGCGCTTCTTTCCCAGGCTGCCTTTTAACTTGCACTTAAGCTCTAAAATTGGGAACGATGCATTTCCCCTTTTACATGGTTCCAAGGATTTTGCAAAGACAACAGGTCGGACACGCGCACAACGCTTTCTCGGGTCAAATGAAAATTACCCCACGAAAAAACAGTCATGGTGGGGTGTTGTACTCATATACTGTATACGAAATTAGTGTCAATTGATGTTTCACTAGTAGAAACTTTTGCGTGAATATATGTTTTTGTGCAACGTGCGAGAATTCAGTATTAATCTATTGAGCTTCGACATTACATTCTATTGCACAATTAAGATCAATTTCGAATATGTTGAACTGCATGCTTCTCTATCCGCTGTGGTACAAAAATAGACTTAGGTGAAAATGACTGATGAAAATCTGCCGGAAGGAAAAATGTTACCCAAACAGAAAGTTGAAAAATACCTAATACACCACATTGTACCCGATAGTTACCTATGACGTTTCAAAATATCAATTGCTACACTTTCAAATTGAACTGATTAACAAATCCGTAGGCGAGTTATGCAATGGTCTGTTGACAATTAAAATATACTTTTGTTTTTTGGATAGGATGATAGCAAAAATGTCAAATTTCGATGTTTTTCCGAGATTACCAAAAAGATAAGATTGAGTCACGATTATTGTTTTTGCAAGATTTCACACTTCTATGGTAAGATTACTTGGACTCAAAATTAACCATCATCAATTCATGTTGTAATGTTTCGGGAATATAGATACTCTTGGAAAGTTTCCGTTCCTTTACACAGATTGTTAGCTAGTAGTGAACAATCTTGTGTACGATGCCCGAGATTCTCCGAACTTCCAAAATGATGGCTGCCGGGAACTTGCAGTAAAACTTGGTTTTGCGTGTTTTCGAAACAGCAGATAGAATTGGTCTTCATAGCGTAATTTTTAAAAACACGCATCTGACGTTTTTTTAGTAAGCGTTGCTGTGAAGACCCTTTAAAGTGCCTAAGCCCCGCCAAGTTCACTGCTTTCCTGCACTATTTCGCGGATCGAAAGCAGTAATAGTATGTCGCGGTTTCAAAAGTTTAGTTTAAAAAGCTAACCCATTTAGCACCCTCAGCAACTGCATAATGTAGGTTGGCACTTTCTTTGAGCATTGCAGAAAGAAACTAGTGGAATGCCAGCAACATAAACGCCAGTGAAAAACTAAGTGTCGCTATTTTACTCACAACAAAATTTGATTTGCTTTAACCGTGGTTGGCTTGCTTTGAAATAGAAAAACTGCGCCCCATACAACAGTTAGTTGCCTAAATTTCCTGAAGCTATATTGAGCTTAGAACTTTATTATATACTATAACTGGAACGTTATAGCAATGTCTCCTAGCTCATCATGGTCATCTCTTGAATGAACTGCTACGCCTGAATAACGCTTGTGAATGGAGGTAGTTGTTTTCCAGTAATTGTTTCTGAATAACACTGCATAGGGCCTTCTCAAAGAACTTTTCGGATGCGCAGAAAAGGAAAAATACTTTGTTTTTCTGCTGTATGCACTAAATCAGCCGCTACGGGGTTAAAGTTGAGTACGAAAAATACTACCGGCTACAGGCACATTAAAACAAAAACGTAATGGTAACCTACCAAACAAGCATATCATCTCGTGATCTCATGACTTGTTCGTACGTAAAATATATCTGTTCGTAAAATATATTATGTATTAAGCCTGTATGTTTTTGTTTTCGATTCTATATGCACATTCCCCTTCAACACAGAATTCTGTCCTTGGTTGGCAAATGAAATTTTATAAAACGCGCTGCCTGAATAAAACTTATAGAAACTACGCTTTGCTCCACCACAGGTGCGTAATGCTGCGGTTGCAATGCCCTTAACATTTCTCTTTCTGTGTTACAACGTACACCAACAGTGCTGTTTAACGACCCAACTTCATTAGTGTTGGCTGTCGCTTGTATCTTGCAGCGATAGTGTTGAAAACGATTCAAACCATTTGTAAATTATGGAAAAAATTACGCAGACAAATTTCCAAAGCTTTTTAGTGCCTGTGTTCTATTTCAGTAGAGACGTTATTACGTGTTTTACACGTGCATGACTTCCACAACGCAAGAAGCTGAAAATTCTCGACTGCACATTTTTACCAACCTTGAATTTTCTTTTTTCAGGGCTGGGATCACGACCTGTGGAAATGAACACCAAGTTTCCGAAGGACACCTCCACGTTCAGCATGAGCATCTACCTACACCCTGTTTTGGTTTCATTATGTTTTTGACAACTTTGTTGTTCGCTTTTTCGCTCGTACTTCGTGATTTGCGCATTGTCGTGGAGGTTTACCGCCTATTATCACTGCTGAGGGGCACATACTTAAAAACCTAAAGCGTATGTTACAGCATTTTGTGAATGGTAAATGTAGGTAAGAGAGGTTTGCAAGTTCAGATCGAAACTATTTAGCAGTTCACAATAAATTTTCCTACGCTGTTGGTTTCATAAAGCTGCAGGTCAGCTGAAATGTGCTGTGACCACTCGTGAGCTTAAGGCTACTGTGTCGTTTCAAGTGGATTAATTGCAATTTATCACTGGACACTTTACATTCTGAATTGTACTCATTGTTACGCGCTGTCAATGTCATACATATTACATAACCGTTCGTATTACTTTCAAATACATTACTGGTTCTTCGTCTAGTTACTCTCACGCTTTCCTGTAAACATCAAAGTGAGATAGCGATAGTAAAGGTAAAGTGTTTGTTTAAAGTTTAAACAAACGTCACTGTTTCTATCAAAGTGTGGACCAGTCTGATTTCTTGCGGACAGAAAACAGAAAAAAGTGATCAAGAAGATAAAAAGCATTTGCATGCTTTCAACTTCGTCTGCTGACCGCAGCCCAGGCACACTGCAGCCTACATTAAAAATCCTATTTTCCTTTTCACTCAGGTCAAGATGTTACCATCATCAATAAAAGACATAGTTACTGATTTTTTGATTGCGACTTTGATGAGATGTTAAATTATAGCTGTCTAAGAAATGTCTCAAAGACATTCTGGTGTCTTCAGTAGACAAACTCACTTTTAACTGGGTGATTACTGGGTCGTTTTTTATTTTAGTTATAATTTATGTAGGATACAGCTAAGCGTTTTGTCTGCTCAGACAGAAGTGAAGGATGCTAGGAGGTAAGTAAAGCCCTACACTTTCACGCGTCGGTACTTGAAGATCATTTACGGACCACATGCTATTTTTTACTCTAAATCTCACATTCACCTTGTACATCAACACTTATTTCAGTGGAAAGCAAATCTGAACGGGTTTTTGAATATCAGATGGACATTCGATTCAGCTCCACAGATGAGAAATCTAATCCGGTTCTGCAATCAAGCATTACGTGCAAGCCCACGGTTATGGCGCTGTCTGCCATTTCAGGGCTGTTTCATTTGGTTGCTCTCTACAATAGGGGCGCAAATTCAACGTTTCTGTTTTCAATGCTGACAACCGAGCTTGTTGGTGAATTTTTGATTGATTTTAATGTCACTTTGAAGAGCATTAGACTTAGTACAAAAAGAGTAAAATCCAATTCTGGTTTTCATTGGAATACTGGCTCCAATCAATGCAAGACCAGTTGCAGAAAAATTGGTAGATTCTAACCTGAATTCATGGTTGGGAATGCTGAAAATATGTCGTGAGTCACAACAGATTTATTCGTATCCTTCTTCATTCTTGTTCGTAAATACACTGTTTGCACAAGAATATTTGAAAAAGACCTGGTGTGGAGTAGATTTGACAAATTTCATTCGGTGACAGGAGGAAACTGACCAGCACTCAATATAAATGTGTAGATTTGGCCGTGAATCGCCCCAAGCTTTCATTCCAATCGGCTTATGACAGAGATCTTCAGCTTTCGACACTAGACCTGAACCTTCGAGACCGAGACTCGCAAAAATGGGTCTCGATACCGAGACCATTCTCGCGACTCCATGACTGGGCTCAGACTCGTGGTCTATATCGTAGGCGTAGGGCATACCCAAACGCAATCATACATAACACTAATGAGCGGGTAAAAACGTTTGGTGAACATTCACGTCAATGCGCAAATGCATGTAAATCTTTTCTAATGAACGCACCAGGTACCTTCACAAAATAGGTAACTTGATGCTGATAAGCACCTACATTTTTTGCGAATGTAGTGAAAGTTCAATTGTTATAGGCAGTCGCTTTAACACCAGACGGTACTTGCTCCACAACTAGCAGGCAGACATCGGCATACAGCAGAGATGATCTAACTGTCATATTTCACAATCCAGACCCAGTCTGGAATTTTCAAAACTCAGTCCAAGTCCAAACATAGTCCAATAACTTTAACAAATTGTTTAAAATTTTAGTCTGGGGTCTCAAACACGCGGCCCGCTGGCCGCATGTGAATTTTTAAAACTCAGTCTAAGTCCAACCATAGTCCAATAACTTTTTAAACAAGGTTAAAGTTTAAGTCAGGGATCTCAAACACGCGACCCGCGGGCTACGTTTTAGAGAATTTTCAAGTAAACATTTAAGCCATTTGTTTTATTCCCAGGTTTAAAAGTGCTCTATGGCCTTTCCCGTCGTGTCCGACGATCAGTTCGGTGACGATTGCAGTCTGCGATGTACATTTGGATCGAATATGCTCGTCCGTCTTGTAAAGGTAAGCGTCAAGCAGGGACGCCGGAGAGCAGGAAAATGACGAAGGCATTGGTCCTCTGCCCTTTCAAAAGGGGGGCATGGGGACGGAGGTGTCTTTTTCAGAACAGTATCATAAGTAATATAATGGTTTATCAAGATCGATTTGAAACTAATTTATTGAAGCTCGAAAATTCCGAATGGTTTTATATAATTTCTGCTTTTATTTTTGAGGTCAATATTGTTGCTCAACAGAAGCAAGCATATTGGTAACGATAACCTTCAATTGCCCACAACTTTTTTACTCCCCCAACTGCCACACCACTGTTTCGGCGTCCCTGGCGCCAGGAAGCACGCTCCAATGTCAATTGTACCCAGTTTTCCGTATTTATGTTGAGTGCCTTTAAATCCCTTTTTAATACAGGGTGTCCATAAAGTCCTGCACATATTAAAAATTTTTATATCGCAAAAACCACATAAGGTAGAAACTTTACATTTTCGACAGTGAATTGTACTACCATAAAGTTTGTTTGTTATTTTTTACAGGTTATTTTATTGTTGAGATAAGCAAGAACAAGTCATTTGTAATAAAGGCGTAAGTTTGCAACAAAGTATGAAACATGTTGACCATTCAACAAAAAGCACAATGTGTTCTTTGGTACCATGAATTGAAATCACCAACTGCAGTACAACGTAAATTTAGAAGTGAGTT
>Ga0210059_1001259_pt1 | contig 37565 bp, 27 predicted proteins | sample Ectturendosymbi2_FD_188042 | JGI IMG/M metagenome (GOLD analysis project Ga0210059, IMG submission 188042) | Ecteinascidia turbinata endosymbiont from Florida, USA - Sample 2 (SPAdes) (version 2) | ecosystem: Host-associated > Tunicates > Ascidians > Unclassified | place: Key West, Florida... | reverse complement strand
GCCGTTACAAAACGTTCTGTTGAGTAAGTTTCTGTAGCCCGGTGTCAAGCGAAATTTCTGACCTGTTATTTTTTGTCAGTTATTTTGCTTCTCAGAGTAAAGAAATAAAGTTTGGCGATTACTTTTTGATGCGTGTTGTGTAAATTAAAACTTTTTCGTTAGATGTCAGCTACCCACGACAAGTTACAGTACGGGAATAAGTAAAACCAGTGAAAAATATTACTGTAGAATTAATCTTAGACTTCAATTATTTTTCTTTTTCTAACTGTAACACAAACCCTACTCTGACACGCTTACCTAAACACCAAACCCTAAGCCCTAATCATCAGTTTTCTCAGAGTATTTGATATGTTGAATGTTACTCTGTGCATGCGCGTACGGCGTGAAATCAGAAATTTCGCAAGTCAGAAATTTCGCTTGACACCGGTGATTCAGCCTCCAACGCTGTTGCAAAACGTTCTGTTTTGTCTGCTTTTATTAACCAGCGTTGTGCAGAAAGTGCGTGTTTGTACTGTGGACTTCGTGCCTGCGAGCAAAAATACATTACTATTATATGTGACCGTTTGCGAAAAAATTGTACCACGGTTGAATAAGCACGATTACGTCATCGAATGAAATTTCATGAAAATTGCCCCCCCCCGAAATGAAGAGCTGGTTGCGCCACTGCCGGCACCAACTCACTCCGCCACTGTGATGCGTGCAACAAAGGTTTATTGCGAGCCCGCTTTCGGCTGGAAACGCTCCACTTTGCATAACGAACTCGGTGCATTCAGCTACACCCTTCCCTCCCCCTCTTCCGACGCCCATGAACATGGGGCATTATCTTTGGGGGGTACAAAGGGTAAAGCGTTTTGTTAACGTCCATTTACATTGCACTGCCAACAATTTGAAAAAGATAAGCAAAATGTCGATGTTGCACCTCCCCAGGAAGAATTTCTGCAGACGTCCATGTTGTCAGGATCAGGAAAGGTGAGTAGTTGAGTCCTGCATATTTCAACAAGGTAGTAAAACACCCCAAAAGAAGATGTTCTGTGACACTTTTAGCTCTTCTGGAGAAGATTCCCTTATGCCAGTTGAGGATATGATGAATTCAGAAAAAAGTACATTGAGGTAATTAAAAGAATAGTCATTACAGATATAAAAAGTGCATTTCCTGATGGAGGAGGAATATTCCAACAGGATCTTGCCCTTTGTCCTTCGCCTAAGAAAGTGAAGACGATTTTCAGGAAACACAAATAAAATGTGTTAGACTGGCGTGGAAACTCGCCAGATCTTAACGTTATTGAGAATTTATGATCAATAACAAAATCTCGGTTACAAAAATTGGATTGCACCACCATGGACAAGTTAATAAAGGTCATTATTCAAGTATGGTATCGCGAGATAAACCAAAGAAAACTTCCCAACACTGATAGAAGTAGAAACCATATATCAAAACGAGTAACTAAATTCTTGTCCCATTCCTGCATTAGTGTTCTAGAATTATTAAATTTACTTTGCTAATGAGAATTGCTATAGCCTACTATTAACGTTAAATTTGATGTATAGTTTTGAAATACGCTAAACAACTGTGTTATATATGTGCATTCTTTGAGATCAACCTGAGACCTTTTGAAATTACCTAATAACATTGCACATTCTTTGAGATCAGCAGAACCATCGCCAGAAAGTCTTCAGTAAGGGGGCTTTACGTTTGTGCAGGGGGGCGACATTCTGAAAATTTGATGAAAACTCCACTGATATACAATGTTTTATATTTCAATTTGGGGGCTTGCGGCTTTGTTTGGGGGATGAGCTCACAGAAGCACCTGTCGACGAAGCTGGAGATTAGCCTGAAACATTTGAAATTAGTTGATGGTTATAATGTAAAATAATAAACAAAGCGTATATTTTCTAGTCATAGTACTGAAAAGCTAATGAATCTCGCGAATAGTTATGATTTATAATTTATATGGGAGCCCAAAGCAGGTATCGCACCAGCACATTTTCTTCCTCTCAAGGGCCCTGTGGCCGTCAATTTGCTGTATTCTTGCAAGAGTTTGTCAGTAGCCTGCTCCTCTTCATAATCAATGCAAATTGCATAGGCAGTAACGGCCATGTCGACGAAAGCGCCACTTTTGGAAGCTGTAGAATCTTTTTCATTTAGGGGACGATTCGGTTCTGCCAAAAGCAGCAAAATCTTTGATGGTTTAATATTATTCATTTCATTTTATCAGACTTAAGTACGAAATCACTATATGGAGTAATAGTGCACATGAAATACGCAAAAGCTTAGCCTGTTACGCAGCACAGAGAAGGAATGCACATAAATGCAAGGAAAGTTGATAGGGAATGATGACGCAAGCGATGCTTCAACAATGACATCATCTCTCAGACCATCATGACAATTTTCACTTTATATATACCAACCGAATTTGATAGCTTGTATGTGATGCCTAAAACGTGTTATCCTATATGGCAGTTGTCCAGGTGGCCAAGGATGTGGTGCTAAAAAAGAAATGCGGGAACGCACCTAAAAAACTAACCATTTAACAGCATTTCAAACTTATTTTAAAATAAGTTTTTAATGATGTATTCACTTTCATTTGCATTACAAACGAAAACATGAAAAAAGTGTGGGAAAGTATTCCCAGCACGCTACACTCCTGGGGTGGCAACTTTCCTAGGTGGCAGTTGTCCAAAACGGGCATTTGCCCCCCCTGGAAATTGGGACTAAGAAGCAAAAATTTCTGGAAAACGTGAAATCAGCTGTTTAATTCTGATTAGTCGGGTTAATTCTTGCAATACAGTTGTTTGCCGATATGACATTCACACTGCACAAGAGTCAGTTTCACTGTTTTGGTAACATGCAGTTATGAGCTTGCAGTTCACTAAATTCACTTCTTTGCCTGCAGAGGCAGGTTGCGAAACTCGCGAGCGAATTGTTCTAATATTGGCCTTTGTTGCGTAACAATAACATGACAACAAATCTTCGAAGATGCACTTCAAGTCATGGTGGGAGGCGTTTTGCCGAATGTAACTATCACACGCAGACATCTTGGCAGGTAATGCAGTGAGACAGTGACTGCTGATAGCGGTAAGGCACGAAGGTTTATAGTTTAAACCAGGGGTCTCAAACTCAAATTGCTCCGTGGGCCACATGAGGACTTAACAAGGTAACCCGCGGGCCGCATTATGACGCTAACGCAACAATAGCGGTGTGGGAATTTACTTATTACTTGCGTCGTTTCGAGCTCTCCTTTTGCATTGTGCCTCAAACCGTTGGCGCGTCAATCTGGTCGCTGGTTTCACGCTGGGAGCAAATCTTGTGCATTTGGGCGCTGACCGTTGTTGAGGTTGTTGCTGTCGTGATTGTAAATAGTGCTTTCTGTTTGTTTTATAGAGCGGCGGATGTTTAGCTTATGAAAGCCTTTAGCCTAGCGAACTTGTCGAGTAATGTTTACATCTGAAAGGTTGCTCTGTCACAAGCGGTACCTGAACTTAATTTTACATCTTATTTCCTGCGAAAGGTACAACAATTACAGGCTCTAGCTTTGCAGCCGGCTGTGTGAGGAATCTCCTGCCTGGTTCTGCTCCCATCTTCTTGCAATGATTCAAGCTTGTACTCATCATCAGGGCCGGCCCTAGCAGATGCGGGGCCCAATGCAAGACCTTGGCACGGGGCCCCTCTGAGCAGTGATTTTATGACGTCATCGTGTTAGTCAACCGTGTTACGGTCGTGGTAGAGCACAAATATACAGTGCAGCACTAACACAAGAATTGAGCACGTTTGCTAACGTTCGAGAGGAAATTTGCTAGTTCTGACGAGAGCGTTCTTAACAATGTAATTTATATGGCGTTTCTAGTGAATTCTCAAGCGCAAGGTGTATCTGGCAAGAATGAATAATCGACCCAAACACCATGACGCGGGGCCCAATGCAGTTGCATCGGCTTATGGCCGGCCCTGCTCATCATTCAGCAATAATTGTAAAGCCACAGTAGTGACCCACACCAAGCGAATCAATCGCAATTTATTGCGTAAGGAAACTAGTTTCGTTTGCTACACATCTTCAGTTGAATAAGGATTGAAGATGTGTAACACACTAAACTAGTTTCCTTACGCAATAAATTGCGATTGATTCGCTTGGTGTGGGTCACTACTGTGGCTTTACAATTATTCCTGTGAAAGGTATTATAGGCAAATCATTTCTAGTCGTCGCTACGTTCGTATTTAATCAATTCTAGCCGTCTAAGGAAATTGTTCACTCGCTAGCTAAGCAATTTTAAACACCATTGAATAAACTAACGTAAATGATGATTCGTTTTCATGCCCGATTTGCTCTAGGGAGGGTTGCGGGGGCAACATCCATAGGCCAACTTGGAATACCTCCCGGTCAACAGCAATTTCAGATAGTTCTGCTTGTTCCACACAAAAACGGGACCAAGCAAGGTCGAAGATGCAGTTACTCCACCTAGGCCTTGGACGACATCTGGGTTACTTTCCCGTGGTTTGCTTTCCCGGTTTTAGCCTGCAGGGCTTGCTTCATCAGTCTTCCGTTTGGCATTCTGGATACATGGCCAGGCGCGGATTTACCATTAGGCTCAAACGGCTTAAGCCAAGGGTACCCGATTTCATGGGTCCCCAAATTTTTGGGAGTAAGGACAATTTCCAGCATTTCTGTAAGCAATTATATTTGAATTTTTGTTTTGGTTCAACGCAAGTTTTTTACTATGCCGCTATCAAAAGATCTCTATTGCAGGGGTGGCCAAATTTGTTCAATAGAAGAGTCATTGGCAGAAAACCAAAAACAAAAGCCGCAAAATCAGTGTGTAGTGTCAAATACAGTTCAGTAAACAATGCAGGTTTTACATCAAAACGACCTGCAACAAATCGCGCAGAGTCCTTGGCAGCTAACCGTAACCTTACGAATTCGTGTAAATACGTTGGTAAACGAAACAAACATTGAATATGAGGCGACAACTCGCTATCAATTTGAAATATTGCTATTCACCTAGAAGAGTCACACAAAACATGTTGGCGAGCCGCACTTTGCACACCATTGTTCTATAGCAGGAGTGGGCATTTAATTTGGCTCGGAGACAAGTTTGAGAAGGCCGCGTATAGTTTGAAGCAGGTCTCAGTTCAAGTTAGCCTCAACACTAACGTTTACTGTGGCGAGTTGCGGTATATTTTATATTTGAAGAATTTCCTGAATGCTTCCTCGGGCCACTGAAAACGCTGTAGCGGACATGTTCCGCGGGCCACTATTTGCCCACCCCTGGTCTGACAACTTTGCGGTGTTTGAAAGCTCCCGTTTTGTGGCCACAGAGCGATAAAGCTCACGTAGAACTGCGTTAGCTTTACCAATCCGTGTATCAATCTCCTGGCGCTCCGCCTTCCGTCACACGCAAGGTAAATAACATCCAGTAGGTACTTGAACGTCTCCACCTGCTGCTGTGTATTGCTGCTCACTTGCCGCATACATTGCCTTGGTTTGTAGAGAGACATATAGTATTACCTCGGTATATTTAGCGCTAATTTTCATTCTGGCTCGGTCTCACGCAGCAGAAAACCGATCGAGTGCATGCTGAAGACTGTTGAGAAGATACTCGCAGCACCAAATCGTATGCAAAAAGTAAACAGTTGCTCCTGCACCTCCCGACTGTGACAACCTTGTCGACTCGGCTGTGACTGTCTATCCAATTCATGAGACGAGTGGTTCTCAACTCCTGAGGGCCGCATTCGGCTCCCAGGCACCCTTCGTGCGACCCTCAGCAGTCTTTCAAAAAAACGTCTAATATTTTGTGTGACAGACTTCGTTCTGCTGTAAAAAAACGTGTGAATTGAATCTCACTAAAAATTTTAGTGAGGCTCTCCAACAAAATCGTAGGTTTGGATTTGGCTCCCTTCAGCGAAAAGGTTGAGGACCACTGGTGTTAACTATGAAAAGGAGCGGTGACAGCACACACCCTTGTCGGACTCAACACCAACGGTGAACGGTAGTGATTTAACTCTCTCAACACGTACACAAACTTCTGAGCAGGAATACAGTGACATGACGGCCAGTAACAGGCGGTCGTCAACACCGTACTCACGTGACACTTCCCAAAGCTTTTCACAAGGAACCCGGTCGTATGCTTTCTTTCTCGAGGTCGACAAAGCATGTGAAGACGTCTTTAGCATACTCCCAAGACAGTTTTATTAAGGTGTTTCAGGGACCCGATTCGGGTCCCTAGACTTGAAAATCGGGTCCCTGGAACCAGAGAAAATAATCATCGGTCCCTAGAATGAGAGAAATCGGGTCCCTACAGGTCCATACCGGGTACCTAACATTTTCCTTAAAAAAAAAACCTGTCCCAATATTTCTCAAAATTTTGCTGGAGAGTGAAATGTGGTCTGTATTGCCACGGCCGGGACGAAAGCCGTACTGGGTATCATTCAGGTTTGATTCAATTATTTCGTGGCATCTTTTTTCAAAGCACTTGGCAACGGAAATGTTACTTATTTGAAAATTCCCAAAAAGTACCGCGGGTCGCACAAAAGGTCCTCGCGAGCCACATGCGGTCCGCGGGCCGCGTGTTTGAGACCCCTGGTTTAAAACAATGGTGGTCGAATTGCGGGTCACCGAAATATTTTCTGTGCCTCTTCTAGATGAATAGCAATATCTCAGCTTGATAGAGTTGTTGCTTCATATTTGGCGTTTGCTTAATTTATCAGTGTGTTTACACAAGTTCGTGAAGTCAGTCACCAGCAGTGTTCCCTGTAAGAAACTTTTACATTGAGCAAATGTGTGTTTTGGTGCGCATGCAATTTCACAACCATGTAGACACACAACCAGCGAAACGTTTCGAAAGAGCTATGCGATGTATATACGATATCAAATGTGGAATGTTGCAAGTGTGCACGAATGAGATTTCACTGCGCAAAATGCTCTGGTGGTTCTGGGCAGTTGCGCACTTGGAAGGACACTCGTGACCACTAGGGAGTCTGCGCGATTTGACAAAAATCGGCACTGCAAATAAGCGACTCTTGTACTTCAAATGGTAAGACCTGCACTCCAACTGATCATGTTATTCTCACCAGTGGTCATGTGTCTGGCTTTCATTCGATATTAAGAATGAAACTTCCGAAATTACTTCTAGCCGATAACATTCGCACAGGACTACAGGACGTCATGCAGAGAACAGCAAGATTCCCGTACTCGAGTGAGTAAAACATGGCATCTCCAGGTAAACTCTATCCCTAATACGTCATAGACGCAGTTAATTGCATCATATTACGGTTTTTCTGAAGCGATAAGTTGATGTCTGCTGTAGATGTAAAGTTAGAACGCTCGGAGTTGGCATTTTATTCACGATTGCTGATATGTGTTGGATAAAAAACTAAAATAAATCTACTTTACCAGAGGATTAAAAAAATTAGGAACAAAAGTTTCATTCACCCCACTCCTTTATTCGCCCTGTAAAACTTTCATTTGCCCTGAGCTGAACCATTCACCCGGTTAAGAAACACTGCGCTTCTGCATAATTCATTTATTTGTTAGAGCAGTGTTTCCCAATCTTTTTTTGGCTAGCACCCCCTTTTCTGACAAACAAATTTCTATCGCCCCCCTATCATGCCTAGCACACATGTCAACACAATTTTTCGTATTGCGTATTTGGTATGTTTGAAAATGGTTAAAACAAGAATGAGCGCAAAGATGCATTTCACTACAAAACTTAATTTAGTAAATTAACTCATTTAGCAATTGGAAACCGTTAGAGTTCATGATTTGGAAAATGTTAGAGTTCATGACGGGCTGGCTCGATTTCGTTTCAACAGCATTAAACTTGAACAAGTAGGTGGAGAACACTCATTTGGCTACAATGAGGGTAACATCATTCCCCTGCAATTGCAAACTAACTTCAGTGAACTTCGTGAAGATATCTGTGGGCTGTGACAGCCAAGATACTGTATCTGTGACACATTTTAACAGCCAGCTTCTGTGTGCAGCAACAGGCGTACAAACTCTCTTCATCATTATCCGAGTGCACCACATTTCCTAAACTTAGCAGAACACTTCTTGAACCCTTTGGTGTCCTTTGGTCAATCCATTAATACCGTATTTTCCGCCTAATAAACCGAATTTCAGGACCTAATTTTTGGACCTGGTTTTTGGGGGTCGGCTTATTGGGCGGATCATCAGCATTGGACCAGAAAAAATTGCACTTCAATCTCAGAAATTTATTAAAAGCCGTCAATTTAATCATCTTCATCGTCAGAAGCATCGAATAATAGATTCCAATCCTCGGGCAGATACCTGGTCATCGTACGGGTCATTTTCTGGTGCTATTAGCTGAGCAATCACAATGTTGTCTTCCTCGTCGTCGTCCAAAAAATGGCCTCGGCTTATTGGCCGGTAATACGAAAAAACTCATTTTCAGAGCAAAAATTACTCTGCCACATTTTTAGTAAATTTTGAGTTCGGAGCAGTGCAGGACTGAATTTAATCTGCAGATTTTCAAAGTATTTGAACTTAAAATCGTGACACTTGCAGTCGTCCACTGGCTCTACCATCTCTCTCTCGCTGGATTTCCTTGGCGCTGCTCAAGCTGAAGTGCGTTCTGAAACACACTTCTGTTTTCCGGAATCTTTTCAATTCCCTTTAGGTAACTTATTCTTGTTGACACCTAACACTGTCTGTAAAACATATAAATTGCCTTTCTACTTTCGAATGGAACTCGTACAAGGTTATTATTATATTTGTGATCATTAAACCACTCCATCCAAAATCAGCTCACGCTTTTGGTTACAGGCTGAGTCTAAGTGCAAGCGTGCATTCTCACACTTGACCGGTGAAACGGGCATAATTAAGTAGCAGTTTACCCGTGCCAAGAAATACAGCTGACGAAAACTCCAATCATAATCATTTCATTACAGAGGAGGAAAATTTTACTGTGCAGCTTACCTTTAGTGATGGAAACTGCAATTCATCAATTTATCTCCTAGCATTTTACCTCTTTTGTTTCCAGAACGCTAAGTTTTTGTTTACAAAGTACATGCACACATATTTTTTGATCATACTGTTTTTCATTACATTTGGTCACTCAAAGTTGGTAAGACAACAGAAATATTAACTGGGTCTTCTATCGCCCCCAACCACCCATTTCTGCTTCACCGCCCCCAGGGGGCGGTACCGCCCACTTTGGGAACCACTGTGTTAGAGCATAATTCATTTTTTTTCGCTAGTGCATAATACATTTTTTATAAAGCTCCCTTTCTCTGGAACTCTCTACTCTACCACAGTACATTCTATTTGAATAAGGACTGAAGATGCGTTTGGAAAACGCGAAACTAGTTTTCCTGTGAAATAAACTGTGATCCATATATTTACGCCATTTTTGCGGCTTACTACTATGGAAAAATAGATACATGTAGGTGCAAGTTTTAATCATCGCAGAAATATGAAAGCAGAAACAAGCAGGTAGATTCCTCACAAGCTTGCCGCCAGGCTAAAGTCTGTTGTGTTATCTTCGATCAGTGAAATTAATCACTGCCACTACTGCTTTCCACAAATGTTGACATTAACTGAAAGAACTATGAGACAAGAGAAGGGAGAACTGGCGAGCTGCTACGACAACAAAGCTATGTTTAACACAAGGAAAAACTGAACAATTGCTTCATTGTGCGCTGTCAATCTGCTGTTTGTGTATGCCTAAACAAAAGTATAACAACAATATAATAATTTATTACAGACGCGTGGTTCATATCACGGACGCAATCATACAACACAAGAGCACAAAAATGGTTAGCCATAGCGCATTACAGAATCGGTGTTTGCACACGACCAACGCTGATAGGAGCAAAACACTTTGACAGCACCCCAACTGTAGCATCATTCACCCATCAATGTGCAGGGATTCAGTAGTGTGAGAGAAATGAAGGCATTCTAACTTCAAAACTTCGAGGTAAACAGCTAACAGAGAAAAAAGTAAATGATAAGTCAGATAGGGGTGCACATTGGCGCACAAAGGCATATAATTAAAAATATATTAGAAAAGTTAATTTAATTGATCATTTTCATTGAAATTAACGACTATGACGGGCTTTGTAGATTTCGGAGTACGTTGAAACGCTTGGTCTTTGTCGGTCTTTCGTGGACCGCCATCACGCTCTGTTTAATAGCATAGTTTGACTCTGGCACCCGCCATCGTGCACATGGTGTTATCTCCAGAGCAAAAGTGCTTTTTCTAAGCGGTGACCAAACGCAGGTTTTCTCAGCAGTGGCGAAATTTATGAAGCTCTTGGAAGGTCAGCCTTTTAGAGTTGCAAATTTATTGCTCATTGTTGTAACTAGCCACAGTTCGTGTGTATTTCTCTCTATACTTGTTTTTAATTGCCAACTTTTCGCCAGTAAGGTTTGTCTTACGGTTTACAGGGCTGAAGATGCGTTTGAAAACGCAAAACTAGTTTCCCTGTGAACTAAATTGTGATCGATTTATCTGCGCCACCCTCGTGGCTTGCAACTATGGAAAAACAGATACGTGCAAGTTCTAATCATCGCAAAAGTATGAAAAAAGAAACGAGCAGGTAGATTACTCAGGAGCTTGCCGCCAGGCTAACGTTTGTTTTGTTGCACAATACATCAAATTATCTTCGAGTTTTTATCATTTAAAAGCCACAGCAACGACTTTTACCACTACAGGATACGCACTTACACGGGTCAAATCCATTCGCCACCTCTTCGCGCTGCATGTTTCGTCTTGGTCACAGCTTTTTAAACATTAATATGAAGTCGATTCGTCAGTGTAGCTGTGGATTTACAGAAACGCTCGGACACTCTCTCCTGCAGTGCATTATGTCCTTGCACTATCGCTACTAACGCTAAAAATACCTTACTCAACGAAAAAAATTATAAATCAACCGCAATACTCTGCTCTACAAATATACATAATTATGAACTTTAGCAACATTTTACTTATCCAAAACAAAATACTGTGAGTTGTGGCATTTTGCAATTTTGTTTATTTTGTATGTGTATTTACTTTTTTGTCTTTTATTCTTTCCTGTGCACATCCATTTTTTTCGGCACGAAAGTACACTCCTTACTTTTTTTTGTTTTGCTTTGTTTTCTTTTGTACCTCATCAATTAGTTTTTGTTATTTTTTTACCTTTTGCTTTTTTATTTTTAGATTTTGTTTAAACACATTATTAACCACACCAAATTCCTTCAATTACATTCGATCCACTCCTCTGTGTACATAGGCATGCGCTTTCAATTGTAAATTTGCTTCACTATGTTCTGCATTTGTTTGTCTTCCTAACTGTGCTTATTTGATCTTCAACTGTTGTTTTTCAAAACCTTTCAAAAAGTGATAAACGGGTTGGTTGACTTGATGACCGTTATGGTCTTTCACCAATCCTAGTACCACTCTGTTTACATTGATCAGCTATTATGCCATTGTATTTTCATTTGCATTAATGTTCACTGACGGTGGTTTACTTAGTGTGCGATGGCTTTTTGTATTGCTTCTTTTTTTAGCTGAGCCATATGAAGCAATAAACCATAAAACTTGAATCCATACTCTCCTGTTTGGCCTTCCAGAGTTATCGTACCTACAACAGTTATCTTTACAGCACTGTCTCGAATCCCTTGTTTGTTAATGCTGACTTGTCACTTCCTGGTGCATCCTACCTGTGTATCATTCGCCGTATGCCACTTCATGAGTGTTTTCTTTCGTTTGTTCGTGTGCTGCCGTTTGTAATCTGCCTTATTTTGCGCCTACTGATTAGACCAGTGGTTTTCAATCTGGGGCCGCAAGCCTCAGAGGGGTTGTGAACCATTTTTGGAGAGGCCGCAACTGGATATTTTATGTACACAGCTGTATTACATTTGCTTTATCGATTTTAAGATGGGGGTCGTTGGGTTATAGTGGGTTGCTATGATGGGTTGCCGTGAATGAAGGTTGAAAGCCACTGGATTAGACAAAAGGCATCATCCACGCTCCAATCTTCCGCCAATTGTCATTAAATGAATTTGTCGAATCGTATGCGATCCAGCTAAACTTTATTACGAAATGCTGTTCGGGTTGTGTAGTGAACATTACAATGAAAAATACACAAACACGATAATTGTTTTTGGTGATATTTTAACTGGTTATGGGGGAAGCACACAGGGTATGGACATACGGGCGTCCGTAGGGGAGTAAACGAGCATCTGCGCCGCCTGGAAATTGGGACTAAGAACCAAAAATTTCCAGAAAAACTGAAGTCAGAAGCTCAATTTCGATTAACAATCGATTTAATTCTTGCTTTGGCAGTTTATTTGCCAGTATGACACTCACACTGCACAAGAACCAGGTTCACTACATTGGTTTCATACAGGAATGAGTTTGCAGTTCACTCATATCCGCTCATTTTCCTGCAGAGGCAGGTTGCAAAACTGGCAAAGGGATTATTTTATCGTTGGTCTTCATTGCGTAACAATAACATGGCAGCAAATCCCCAAAGGTTAACTTCAAATAATGGTAGAAGGCATTTTGCTGCATAGGACTGCTGAACGCAGACATCTTGGCAGGTAATGCAGCGAGACGGTGACTACTAACAGCGGAAAGGCACGTAGTTTTGTACCGTGTGATGAAAAGCATGAGTGAATCTGTAGCAGTGTTTCCACAAGTTTGAAAAATACGTTGTTAGTGTGAGACTGAGTGTAAACAACGTGCCTGAACTGAATGAAAAGCTAAATCAAATTACTTTTATGCCGGCTTGTTTTCAGCAGTGACGTAAATATAGCGGTTTGAGCAAGGGGGGGAACTTATTTGAAAGGGGCTCACTGGCCACTGTGGCGGGCCCACTAGCCAACACTCAGAAAAAACTTTAGAAATGATGGTGAATCCGGTTGTGGATGGCTGTACTTAAACCCTACATCACTGAAAAATACTCAGAGAAACGCACACATTCAACCCACTGAAAACCAAAAAAATACTAAAACCGAAATATAACCTAAGTGGGTACCCAGTTTTTACATTTAGATTGCCAGGAGTGCGATTTGCCTTTCTGGCCCTCCGTCAGTTGCGTCACTCCACTGTGTGCAAAAGTCTTTCTTGTCCTTCAGGGTTTTTCAATTTATTCTGTAGGATTATTTATTCCTATAAGTTCGTGAGAAGCCTGCCGTTTACTTCCAGACAATTTGCAGACAATCAAGTCGACAGTTTGTAACCGCTCAAATGCAACGACCAACGCTAATCAGAACAGGTCACTTGGATGTCTGTAGAAATTCATCAGTGATAAGAGAATCCTTGAATAAGATCTCCATAGAGATCTACCTCTGCTTGGAAAAAAGAGTTCACGATTCCAAAGGGATTGTTGCAGCATACTTGGTCGAGAAAACGTTCGTTAGCCTGCAAGATATTATCACATTGCTGACCAACAGTTCGTACTTCTAAGCACGAATGTCATTTCCAACAATGGCCACTGAAAAAGAAGATGGATTCTTTCAACCCTCCGGTTCTTCAGCAAACTCGGTTCTGTGAGCGACGTGTGCTGTGTATGCATATATATATATATATTCATTGGCTTCCTGTCGGAGACAAATGTAAATGGATAAATTGACAGGATATTGCATTGTATGAAGCTTTCAGTTATGTGTTGTATAACTCATGTGCAGGCCCGTAACCAGGGGGGCGAAGCCCATTCTAGAAAATGTTTTGCCCCCCCTGGAAAAATGTGTTGGTTATCGTTTGAAACTACTGGACATAGTTCGAAACAATTGGGACCCTCTCAAACAAATCTTCGCCCCTCCTGGTGTCTCAAGCTGGTTACGGGCCTGCTCATGTGTGAGCTGCTCGTGCCTGGGTTTCGCTGCATTTCCCTGTGAGTGAATCTTTTGCTACCTGTATGTAAATGAACTCCACATTGATTGTTTCATCCTGTTCATCAGACTTTGAGTTTAAATAACCAATCATGCTGTCAAATGCCAGTCAAATAATTAAAAAAATCAAAATAAACTTGTCATAAGAATTTCTTATGTTGTAAAATGTTTGCACATTTGTGGAAAAATGTTTTTTATTTGTTATCTCACCAACAATCTCATTAGGTTAAACTTGCGAACAAACTCAGCAAATTGATGTTAATCGATGTGTTCTGGTTAATTTTTTTCGCAGCTTTTGGGAGCGCAATTTTCGTGTGGATTGCGGGAAATGCAGGTGATAAAGCTTATATCTGAAACAAATATTGAATATCTACCTCGGTACATAAAACCTAAAACATGAAACGATGCATACTGGAATATAAATTTGTCATTGTTCACCGCATTTACCAACAGTTTTTCGATCTCCGAACATTCTATCTATTCGTAGCTCTTTTTTATCGAAGGTGAAGTCGTCTGCTCCCTGACGGAAATGACATCATCTGAGGCAGTTGCTTCCGCTTTACTTACCCACTCATTGTCTTTGTAACAATATCTTCGTGTTTTTCCACCCAGATCAAAAGTGATGCAAATACGCAGCATACCATGATTAATGGCAGAATGTTTCTGAAAAAACATCTGTTTATCCGCATTTCCTGGTTAAACACTGCGCAGCGCGCATCAGAGGAAATTGTGTTGAAGTCACGTGATGAGCAGATGAAAGGCGCTCCAGAGTTATGTCGTCACACAACTGCTGTTGTTGGTTCCTGAATTAATTAATTATTTATGTAACAACAATCTGACTAGAACAGCTGCGAAAACGCATAGTATAACAATTTGACAGTATGTGTGAGGGGTTGCACAAAACCAGGGGTGTGCAGAGGTCTGATGATGTCCGGGTCGAATGCTTAGTTGTATACCACCTACCAAATTCTAATATTGAAATGTGAGAAACACAGGCACAGCGAAGCTACCTGCCCGGACCTTTGCCACGTGCAAAAGGATTACGTCACAAAAAGTTCATCTCAAGCGAGGTTTAAAGGTCATGTGACACGAATTTTTTTGTTTGTTTTTGTTGTTCGCATCGATAGAACGTGTCGTTCTGATACCAACTCACTAATTTTTATCAACATTAGTGACCCGATTAAGCTGTGGGAAGCAAACAAATTTCGACAATTAGCCCATTACCAATCATAGTGCTATGACGTCATGTCAGAACTTTATGCGCGTTACTTCACGTTGAAGCATTTCATTTTCCTGCTAGCGAACCGCTGCTTCAATCTCGCATTTTTTTGGACAAAATGTTAAAATACGTAATCTATGTCAAAATCTGCCATGAAGCAAAACTGCAAGCGTTTGTCAAAATACAGATGACCCGCAACCCAGAGTTTTGAACGGCCTCAATTTGAAGCCTGAACCCGAAATCACAAACCCGAATCTGACATTTATGTTAAAACCCGATTTAGGCCCGAAAGTCAAATTTACAGAGTGAGGAAAGATGTGCACGACTGCGGGGCATCAGCAGTGTAGCCAAGCAAACATGACTAAATAATTCACAATTAATCATTTTTAAGCAAGATTTAATTAACTCAATTGTTTCAACGGTAACAGGCGACAAGTTTCCATCGTTGCAAAAAAATTTTGTATGAAGGCCCGAAACAATTTGACAAACTTGATCTCGAATCTCGCCCGACTCGAAAACCTCGGTCCGACTTATAACTCTGCCGCAACCAACCAAAAACTTTCCACAACAGAAAGATCTTTCGAGAACTGAACAACGTTACGTTAGCAGAACTGTCATCAAAGTTAATGTGACAGACACTCATCTTGACCTGCTCACTGAATGACTACATACTTTGATTGCAACAGCCGTAGGGCTACTGCAATCGTAACTCGCACTAGTAACAACCAAATTCTATCCATAAAGAGGGGGACGTGGTGGAGCGCAGATATAAGGCACAGCATGAGAATTGAACACGTTTGATATAACGTTCGATACTAATTAGAAGAAATTCATCGTTCATTCAAACGAGATAATTGTTTGCTAGCAATGAGATTTACAAGCCTTTCTACAATTCTCGTGCGCAAGGAGTATCTGGCAAAAAATGCACAACTTGCCCAACCACCATGGTGCGCGGCGCCTGACGCGCGGGGCCCAAATGTGACGTGGTGGTGATTTTCCGCATATAACGTTGAATTCATAACAGCAATAGTAGAGTCCACCTAGTCGAGTTGGGAGGTTTTTATTAGTGCTGTTGCGCGGAGGGTCGTGGGTTCGACTCTCTCTTTAGGTGGTTCAGGGCGACGCAGCATTGTGGCTGCAACACAATGCAGCCGCATCGGTTGCATCGGCTTAAGGATCTGACAGTGGGAGATAAAAAAGGCCGTTCAACATAAAATTTTGAGGTAAACATTTAACAGAAAATAGAAATGAACAATGCGTCAGATAGCGCTGTGTTCACTGGCACACAGAGGCATGTAAATGTTTGAACTCAGGTTTCAAATGTTTTGCAACACATTTAACACTAGACCGACACCCAGTTGGTTTTACTGAATTTAAAGCAGGATTTGGCGGAGGTTTTACTAGTTACATATATCAACTTTTTGTATATTTGGCTTGCATACGTCAACTTATTGAAGGTGATAGAGGAATCACAAAAAACACCGAAATCCTGAAGCAGCACAAAGCACACAAGATTTGTTGCTTCACAAAAGCAATACTGATGAGACGCAAACTCCGAAACAATTCACGGACAACTACTGCATTTGGCTTCCATACAGAAGTGTTGAATAATTGAAGAAAAATAGAGGTTTGTAAAAAGCATCAGACATTTGAAGCGCTCGGATAAAAAAGTTAGGTGAAGATATGCATCGTATAAAAAATCGATACAAATTGTTTCTCAACAAGGCATCAAAGGTCCTGACACAATGGCTAACCTGGTGTGGGCGAACACTCACATTTCTGGTCTGGGTATGTACTCGTGATGCATGATTCGGTAGGCATTATTATACACAAGACGTAAGCGCTTCATGCTAGTCTGTGTGTAGTTACTCCACAATTTACAAGCATACACTGGCATGCAATACAGGCACGAAATAGTGTTTTTTACTGCAGGAGAGCACTGATCGAAAGTGCCTCTGAGTTTGTTTGCTGCACAGTACAGTGATTTCACTTGTCTCCGAATATCATCATCATCCTTCAGTGATGCATATAGCAACACACCAAGGTATTTCACTGGGTCAAAAATTCTACACGTACACCATTTAGAAAAACATTTGATGGGGCAGGTTGTTTATACTTTTTTGGGCAAAAAGGAACACCAATTGTTTTGTTACAATTAAAAGTGATTTCGTGTTCAGCAGCATAGTCACCACAAATATTCAGAAGACATTGCAATCCACTAATACTGGGGCTGAACACACATATATCATCAGCAAACATGAGATGGTTCACAACCATGTTTCCCGTAGTGTATTTCACCTTGGCTGAACTCAGATGGTCTGAGAGTTTATCAAGGTAAACAGCAAATAAGTATGGGCTCAGAACTCCCCTTTGCCTTACCCCATTGTTCGAAAGTGTCATGTCAGTAGACTTTAATGCTGCAAAATTGTTATATGCTAGTCCACGTTTTAAATCCAGTATTTTACCCCATATGGAGGTGGCCGGCAGGCGCGGATTTACTATTAGGCTAAAAAGGCTAAGCCTTGGGACCTCGATTTCGACAGTCTCCAAAATTTTGGGCGTAAGGACAATTTCCAGCATTTCTGTATTTTTGCTTTGGTTCAACGCACATTTTTTTACCATGCCGCTAACAAAAGATCTCTACAGAAGAATGAGCGCGAAGGATTGAAGTGAATGACGATAAGCATTCTTTTTTTATTGCGTTGAGAATTGGTTATTGTCACGTATAATGTGTGGAACAAAACGCCTGAATCCACTTTTCAGATTACACGAGGCCAGTGAAGTACTCACAAAATACGTAATGGGAGTGGGGTCAGATAACTTCCGCTGGCTTTTCAGTTAGTTCATTGTGGCTGTTTTGTTCCTGATATCGAGGAAATTCAGAATAAAGTAATATGTTTATGATTTGGGACAACTTGTTCAGTGAATGTAACGAGCACGTGTGGTGCTGATTTGTTTGACATCAGTCACTGCACTTCTTCCAGAAGGACCCCCAATATAAAATAGCCTGAAGCCCCGAAAATGAAAATTCGCCTCTGATGGGCGGATTGCAATTAATTACAGTCCTCTCCATTGTTACACAATATGCGACCTCTATAGGGTGGCATAGTTATGCTTTAGATTCAGTAGGTATCATTAATTCGTGAGTTCTCATTACTGAATCAGGGTTCGTACTCGCAGAAACTCCGTCTGGTTAACAAACCCTACCGAATGCCCATCTACAGTTTATTTATCATCAGTTCATGCTAAGAGAAATATACACCAGAAGAATGTATTTACACCAGAAGAATGACTTTTATTTTGATATTTTATTAGTCATAACAGATTTATGCAAATGAAACAAAATGGTACTCACCAAATCACGATTAATATTCAAGCTAGTGAGAAGTGCTTAAAAAATGCTCATATAATTCTCATACTGTCAATTCAATTCTTATAGTATGCGACTAGGAGATCAACAACCTTTTCGGATCGGCTCTCCTATTCAAGCATTTTTTACCTAACATATAAAACTTAATTTTCTATGCTTCATTAATCTCTGTTATTTTTGTATAACCACTCAATTGCAATAAATATCATATCAAATATTTCACTCACGAACGCAATACTTTAATAATTACATTCCTTGAGTATGTAGGCATTAAACTTTATAAACTCTGATACGATACTGACATATTCACGTTTCACTCCTGACTAGTCGCTTTGCGTTCTGAGAGGCAAGTACTGTTCGTTCAGGCGGAAATTTATCATTAATCAAAACTTCGGGTGTTGCTGTTTTTAGTCGAAAGTAAGTTCAGTCAAGAGGGTTGATTCGGAGAAGAATCAAAGTAGTTTTGTGACCTCTACCGAGCTGGGTTCGACCCAAGCGGATTACAAAGGGATGTAATCGACATGCCAAGTAGGAAACGGGTGCACACCAAAGGGTACACGCGTGTAGAAAAGAAGTAAGTGATCTCACCCAAGTGTGGCTTGGCCACGGCGGCATAAAAAGGAGAATTGCTTACTTTCTATACGGCATCCCGAGGTGGTAGCGGAAGAAGGTAAATCCTTCAACGGCGAAGAGAATAAACCAATTGACTGGACTTGGACTTACACAGCAAGTTAATAGAAATATTATTTAGTCGTAGAAAAGAAATAAGTTTGATCCTGAACATCTGCAGTATCTTGCCTGACAAAACTATACTGGTACAATAAAACTTTTGTAAATCAAACTGGCAAAACTTCACTTTCACAATTCTGACTTCCACAAAATACTCTGGCAGACCTTTGTTCGGACACGCCAGTTTTTCCTGACCATTACTGGCGCTTAGGCTCCCGCAACGGCTTAACCGTAACCCTACTGGGAAACGGTGGAGTGAGTCAAAAAAAGACTTACTTTTTGCCCAAATGTGGCCGTATTTATACCTGAAGCTTGCTTCAGATTTTGTCAACACCTCTCTATTTCAGGTGTTCTAATTGGCTATTTCTTGTTGAATCCTTCAGTGATTGGTCAATCCGATGAGCTTCTGGAACTTTCGGTGCTCTGTTTGTGTCAGAGTCTCTCTCTTCTGAACTTCAGTTCGTGTTCCTTTTGCGCATTTCCTGGTCGTGTTTGTCCATTAGGTAATTGTCTTGTGACTTCTGCTGACGTTTAACTGCGCTTTTACTAAGGTGACTTGAGGTTAGTGTCTTTAGGTAGCAGTTTCTAGTCAAGTCAGCTGACTAATGATCAATTTTGATTGGTTACAGCCTTTCATCATTGTTCTAGCTTCCTCAGGTTTGGGGGCTTTTCAGCAAGATTGTTTTCTGTACACAGATAAGTTGTTTCAGGCAAAACGTGCCTGTAACACCATTTTAATCGATTTAAATCGTCCTCTTCGCTCATACCAATTTTTTTAATTTCCTCATCCACCTGCCTTCTTTCTGCGTTTTTTTCTTGGTAGTCCTTTTCTTCGTCGTCCATTTATCTTGAAGTCCACGCCCTTCTCTGAACATCATTCTCATTTCTTCTCAAAACAGACCCATAACATCGTACCCCATTTGCTTTTGCCAACTTATCCACTGCATCTTGTAAATCTAACATACCCATCAGTTCCATCGTGTCCATCAACTTAACTCCACACATCACTCCCACCGTACTTTCTCAGTTCTAGTCTCAAAATCTCCGTTTCATTTTCTCTCAAATACCACGTTTCGCTTCCATATAACATTTCTGGTCTCACAACTTTTATAAATTTTTCCTTTTAACTAGAGTGGGAACCTTTGCCCTCTTAGCAACTCACCGCATTCTCTAAATTTCATCTAAACAACTCTTGCTCTTGCAAAACATGTAATCAGCTTCTGACTTTCGAGATTAAATTAAGTCTTTTGTAAAAATTCAAAGTTAACGCTCAATTCAAACAATGTCAGATATCTGGTTAATTATTGAAGCTTGAAATACTTAACTAGTGGTTCAACGTTTAGCACTTTATAACTTAAATTACAGTTGAATCTATGCTTTTAAAGATGTATATTTGATAAGCGGTGCCTATTTTGCCCCATGAAACAAAAACTGTTCTGAAGATATTTTGTTAACAGCTGTACACAATTGTTTAAAAGTGATCAGATGACAGGTCCACAACTATTGCGATTGGAAATCCCGAGCGGCATGTGCGCAAGGCAGAAAGCAACAATAGAGATCTTGCGTTGCAATTTCTCTTATTATTGCTTGCTCGCGCTACGCTTATATATTTTTGTTCTTCGCGCACATCCCGTTCGTGGTGAATCACACAATCAATGAACACCACCGGAGAGGTTGCAACACAACACATGACAAGTTTGGCATGCATGACCTACGTAGCTGAGCAAAACGTCTATTTTAAGTGCAGGCAAGTTTTTAGTGGTTTTTGTCTACGTTGCGTAAAGTATAGGCTGAGCCATAACTCTAAACCTCAACACGCTGTGTCTCTCTGTATTGTCACGTGACCACTTCAACCATTCGTGTTCAATAAAAGGCAAAATAGCATCGCATATATTTTGCCTCATGAGGCAAAATAGACACTATCTTTTAATATGAGTTACTTGGAAGTTTTCGGAGTGTTAACAGGAGTCGGAGTCGATGTTTGAAAATTTTTCAGAGCAGGAGTCTTAAAGCCAGAAGCAGGAGCGGAGTCTGAAAAATGTGACTCCGCTCATGTCTGTTCCAAATCGACAAAACAAATGAACAACTTTTTCTTTTCATCTAGGTCAGTGGTTCTTAACCGGGGGTGCACGTACCCCTTGGGGGTATGAAGAGCCAAAACGGGGGGTACGCAGCACCAAAATTTTCAGGGACACGCTCTGAAAATTTGAACCAAATTTTCTTGAACATTCATCGAAATTCTCTGTAGTGTGACGTACCATTATCCATTACTTTGACTAGGGCTAGACTGAGACTGGTTCGTTGTGCGCTTTGAATATTATATTTAGCTTACTTGTACAATCAAAGTGCTGTCGCCTTTCTTACTTCGTTGCCAGTTGCCGTATGAAGAATTCGTTGCTAAATGTAAGTTGATCATTTATTTTAAGGGTGCTCAAGCATAATTTTGGGAGTGAAGTGTGTTTATATGAATATCAGTGCATTTCATCTTTAAGAAACATGTTTAAGAAACGCAATGGAATGAGGAATATGTTAGATATGGTTTCACTTGAAGTGACAGAAAAAATGGAATGTAAAGACCGCAGTGCATACACTGCAACAGAATAAATTTATTAATGCAAATCTGAAACCCTCAAGACTTCATGAAAATTTTAATAAACAACACGGGGGTGTGCAATCTGCAGGGCCGGCCTTAAGCCGATGCAACCGATGCAGCTGCATTGGGCCCCGCGCCATAGTGTTTGTGTAGATTATCCATTTTTGCCAGATACACCTTGCGCTTGAAAATTCAGTACAAACGACATATAAATTTCATTGTCAGCAAAGAGCGCTCTCTTCAAAATTAGCAAATTTCCTCTCGAACATTAGCAAACGTGCTCAATTCTCGTGTTAGTGCTGTACTGGATATCTGCGCTCTACCACGATAGTGTACTGGATAGAAACACTGATTGGATAGAAACACTTTGAGAAACACTGATTCTAGAGGATGTGTTGACAGAGTTCAGAGTTCCAGCATCGCAGCAATACAAATCTTCCACTCGCAATTATCATCTCCGTATTGACTTTAGAGAGCCCAGATGCCTTTCCGAGTTTCATATCTTTCATTGCTCTTACAGTTTCCTCTCTATAGTGACCATCTGAATTGGTCCCTCAACCACATCAGCTTCTGTCATCTGGTCCCAAACATTCTCTTCGTTTATGATCAGCCCATGTGCTCTTTCCACAGTTTAACTCGGTCTTCCTCACTGAAACCCAGTCTTCCATTTTCCCCCTCATGCATCTTCCCCCTTCATTATCTTTCCCATCTTTCTTCATGAACTTCACCACGTTGAAGATATTGCCTGGTTTTGTATTCAGTTCTTTTGATACCTGGTCAGCCACGTCTCTCATGGCTCTTGCTATTACCTTTTTCGTTTGATTTCTCAAGATGGTGTATTGTAACCTGTTTTCTGCTGATTTATTGCGCAGAACTTTTTATACGCCATCTTTTGTTCGTTATTGCTTGCTTCACCTCTTCAATCCACCAGCATGTGTTTCCTCGGTCTCTTCTGCCTTTCGTTTTCCCACACACTTCATCACAAGCCTTCACAACTCCATTCTTAAAAGATCCCACAAATCCGGTGCTTCAAAATTTACTAGCTCCTCAACCCTTTCTTCAAATCTTCTCATGTCACAGTTCTTTAACTTTCAAACCCTTCTTTTTACGGCCGACTCCTGCTTCATGACTTTCTTCAGTTTCCTCATGTCCGCCACATCTACGACCACTAACCGGTGTTGCCATTCCTATGGAATTACCTTCACATCGCGTAAATACTTTCTGTTCTCTTTACCCACCGATGCAAAGTCGATCTCTGTTTCATTTCCACCAGCACTGAACGTTCCTTTCTTCTTTGCATTTTTTCTGATACCAAGTGTTCGCCAGGCACACTTCTTTTTCATCACAAAACTCAAGAAAATTTTCCCTCCGAACTTCTCTCCCCTATTCCATTTCCTCCATGCACATACCTTCGAAACCATCAATCTGCTCCCCAACATGCCCATTGAAGTCGCCGAGACCTAAAACGAATTCCTTCTCATTTTGTAAATCCCATTCGCAAGCCAACATGTCACATAATTGATGTTTCTCTGATTCTGGTCTTCCACGTCGTGGCGTATAAGCGCAGATTACTCCCACCTCCTCTTCTCCAAACACCATGACGACTGTCATCACTCTATCGCCACTGCTTCGGACCTCTATAGCTTTCTCACGAATTTATTCTTTAACAAGTACCCCAACTCCTCCAATGCCTTCATTGTTTCCAAGACCACCATATTTTATATTTTCTTCCTTTGAATCGAGCGCCTTGTCCTCTCCATTGCGCCGCCTGCATGCAACAGACATCCACCTTTCTCTTTCTAATGCTTTCACAAATCTCCATCCCTCTTCCACATATACTCCCAACATTCCAGGTTCCCATTCCTACACCAAGCTGCACAGCCCGACGTGTTTGTCGTGCATGCCAGGGGATGTTTAGCACCCCTCTTCAGCGATGAAGTCTCGGGACCCATTTTTGCGAGTCTCGGTCTCGAAGGCTGCAGGTCTCGATACTTTGAATATTGCAAAAAATGGTTTATTAAAACTTCTATATTTCAACGACTTTTTATTTGTTGTATATGCAGGCAAGAAGCATCGAATAAAGGTCAGAAAAATGCCAGAAATTTGAAAAAAAATCAACTTAGAAGTGATGACCACAGTTTTAAAAAAAATAGGATAAATGCACAAATTTTGAAGTCTCGAGTTTCGGTCTCGAAGGTTACAGGCCTCAAGATTTTGAATATTGCAAAGAAATGGTTTAGCAAAACTTCTATATTTCATTGAATTTTTGTTTGTTGTATTTGCATGTAAGAAACATCGAAAGCAGATCGGAAAAATGCCAGAAATTGGAACCACATTTTAAAAAACCGGCAAAATGTACAAATTTTGAATTCTCGATACTCGGTCTCGGAAGTTTTGATGAAGTCTCGGTATCGAAGCTTTACCCAGGTCTCGGTCTCGAAGGTTACGGTCTCGACTACGTCACTGCCCCTCTTTCCCGGGAACTAGGGGTCATTTATATGTTTTGACTAGCTGTAAGTTTTTATGGAGTGATGTTTTCTACAGGGAGCATGCGCTTGCTTACCCCCAGTGACGTATCTAGGGTATGGCAGGCATGACTCGTGCCATGGGCGCCGCTTGGACGGGGGCGCAAATATTGCTTGGCAATAATTGAAATGTATGACTTGCAGTTTCTTGAACCTCTATTTTGCGACCCACACATCCACGAATTGCAAAGCTGCATCAACACCGCGCCCTTACCTAATCGATTAATTCGGGCGTGTTGCGCCAGCACCATCAAGCATTATGAATGAAAAAACCGCTGAATTATGACACAACACGAGGGTCAAACATTGTGACAGAACAAGAACGCTCGCTTGCCGTACCTACAAAGCATCGTCCTTCTCATGCTAGAAACAGCGTTGCCAGCTTTGTATTTTTGGCTTTTAGTCAACTCTTTCGAATTTTTTTTTATTGACATATTTGGCCAATTTAATGTTTATGTCGGTTTGGGAGATTTGAAGTTGATTTTGGCAGATTTCTGGACACTGTTTGGCAGAGTGTTAATTTTTTATCTGGCAACTCTGCACTACAGTTTTGTGAGTTTTAGTTTTTGCTGTTTCAGACATTCAAAAAGATATTGAATATCATCAGAACTAATTGTTAAACTTTAGATCTTAATTTCCAAGACGCTTATTGAGTGAGCTTTGTTTGTGGTGCTGTGCCATCTATGTGAGTTGAACAGGGCCATTGTGTATTTATCTTGTATTTGGCTTTTTAAGGCGCTTTATTGGTTTTTATGGTTAATGTGCCATTTTTTCCCGTGACAACCTGGCAACCCTGTCTGTAAGAAGGGCTCAGTCCGTGCTATTGCGATTAAGGCAAGAGGATATCAGTCAGAATGTAATTGTGACGAGTTTAACTCAGTGGCTGTGAGAATAGGACTGTTACGCAAATAACTGCTGTTAAGCTCCAGCAGATTTACGAATTAATTAAAACTTCTGGGCCCACTCCGACCTCACGAAACTTCTTCGATGACCACAAGTGGCCCATAAATGGCTAAACACAACGCCCAATCCAGGGAGTAAGGAAAACAACCTTTGTTAATTATTGTTTAATTAGTCTTGAAACGTCAGCAGTTAGTATCGTTAACATACTATTTGAGGAAAAAATGTTAGCTCATGCACGAAGAGATTTATTAATCTTGTTTAAAGTTCGCTTTTCCTGTCCGTTGGTTTGACTGTCGCATGTTCAAACGCGGTGTTGCTTTGTACATGTAACATATTGTACCGCCCAAATTAAAAATGTGATTAATTTCACAAGAAATTGTTTATTGTAGTTGCAATATGCTGTGTGATTTTTTGCAAGATTAACAGTGTGATCAGTCATCACAATGTATATATTGTATTGTAAAAATACATGACTATAAAGGATTTTATAGTTCTTATGGATAATTCATGCTTTTATTTGCTGAAATATTTAAAGCAAAAACAAACATATATTTTCTGTTTTAAAACATTTCTTTTCTTCATGGTTTATCTTTCGTAAAATTTTCTCCTACATCTAATATTTAAATTATTGAAAAGGGTGCACATTTAAACTTTGCCATGGGCGCCATTTTGCGTAAATGCGCCACTGCTTACCCCCAACCTCAATTTTAAGGCTTGAGCGGCCTAACTATTTTTTCCCATAGCTAGGACCCACGCAGGTGCTACTGCTCCGGTTCAGAGCAGACCTGGGAGCAATAAGTACTAAGGGGGAGGAGTAGCTCCACATTCTCCACGACTCCAGAACAACTCATCGGATACAGTTTTACATCACTACCCAGGTCTCACAAAAAGCGATATCTGCATGAATAATAGACCGTTGATGTATTTTCAGCAATAGCATTAACTTAGACATAAGACATACCTTAAACTGTGTTGCAAGCTAATAGTAACACTGTAAACATTAACAATTTGTAGATGTCACAAATACAAGAAAAATGATGGAGTTTAATATATGAGATGGCCAAAGCTGTAGTGTTATAAACAGGGTTCTTTAAAATATCTTGAGTCAAAATCCAACCTAACATCCCACCCAGTTTAACAAGTCATACTGCATGGTGTTACTAAATTAAGCAGAAGTTTAGCAATTCAGTTTCAAAATCTTACACTTCGTCAACTTCTTAACTAGCCATTTACAGCAAGCAGTAAGTTAAGCAACGTTTTCTACAAATATTACAGTCAGACCTCGTTTATCCAAGCCATACTTTGTTTTGTCAAATAATGTCGGAATAGCGAGGTATCCGGATAATCGGAGTCGGAAGTGTAAAGAACGAAATTCTTTTCAGAGCAAATGTCACTGATATAAACCAGGGTCTCCAAACTACGGCCCGCGGGCCAAATGTGGGCCGCGAAGCCATTACACCCGGCCCGCGAAGCCATTTTGTCAAATGATGAAAAAAATTACCAAAAGTTTGTTGATGTGGTAGAATGTAACATATCCCAAAACAATCACATTAAGTAAGACGCCCGGTCCTCGATATGTTGTGTAATAACTTATGTGGTCCTCGGGTAAAAAGTTTGGAGATCCATGAGTAAACAAAGGTGACGATGTGCAGTAGCAATAGAACTCGCCTAAGCGGACGCTCAAAAGGGAACAGAAAAAAAATTGTAGACTCAGACTGTCAACATAAGCAAATATGTAGACTGCATGTGGAACATGACTAAATGAAACACTCATATTTTTTTTGTTTATTAGCAGATCCATATACGTAAGCTAGTATGCATATAGAATGATAATAAATGCGAAACAGAAGTGCACAAGAAACTTAACTGCATCCTGCAGGTTCCACCACTGTTACATTCATTGTGCGTAGGAAATTGACTTCCACCCTTTCATTGTGATTTAATAAACAACGAAGTAACACTTGGCGTAATCCGGCTTAGCAGTTATTTTTTCTATTAATTTGACATATCCGTTTCTAGATTTCCGTGTCGGAGTTGGACAGCGAGGTTTCCAGATTAAAGGGGTGAAATCCAGGGCAGGATTAACCATTGGGCATACCGGGCAAATGCCCGGGGCTTCGCGCCTTTGGAGGCCTCGCGCTTGAATATCAAAACACTCCTTTTCTGTTTTTTCATGTTTTTAGGCTGTTCACCACGCATCAAAACTGTAGACCTTTTTCATTACTGCGTTCAGTATTTAGGTTAAGGAAACTGACAACTGTGGCATTTGTCGTTTTTGAGGGACTTAAAAGAATTGAACAGCACCAAGCTCTATGACCCAAGAATTAAGTCGAAATCAGTGTAACTATGGCCGTTCGCAGAAGTTTTTCCAGAGGGGGCAACGTCGAAATTTTGCTTATCCTTTTCAGGTTGCTGACGATGCAATGCAAATGGACGTTCACATGGGCGTCGGAAGGGGGAGCAGGAGGTAGCCAAGGCTTTTGAATATTTTTAGCAAAAAAAAGATTTTGAAATACTTGGAAAAAAAATTTTTTTTGAAAAAAAATCTATTTTTTTTGAAAAAAAAAGGATTCCCACTCAAAACAAAGAAAACAACCTTTTTTTGCTAAACATTTCAAAACCAACTTTTGAAATGTTTAGCAAAAAAAGGTTGTTTCCTTAGTTTTGAGTGAGAAAAAATAAATTTCACCACTTTTGGCCCCCCCTGGAAAAAATCTGGAAAAATCCTCTGGTGCCCCCCCTGGAAAAAATCCTTCCGACACCCATAGACGTTCACAAAACGCTTTACCCTTTCTACCCATTAGTCTATACTGGTTGGACCTCAATTCTCAATCTTTTGTCTGAAATGTTTTCAACACTTCGGCTATCAGAAATGCTTTTGCTTTTCATAAACTGTCTCATATCCATTTTTTTGAGCACCTTCTACCAGGGTTGCGGAGTCGGAGGTGAAATATACGACTCCGACCTTTCCAAAATTTCCGACTCCGACTTCTTAACATAAAGGGAATGAAGTTTGGATGTTAAAATAAATGGAAATCGTGGTCCAAAGCAAGAAATCTCTGATTCAACAATAGTTTCAAAAGAAATTATGCCATTTCAACAGGAAGTCCCAATTTAGGAGTGTGATGTAAAAAATGATCCAACTGGGCATCCGGAGTCGGAGTCGGACAAAAAATCCGACTCCGACTCCCAGTGTTGTTAGGAATCCGACTCCGACTCCTTACGACTCCAAATCCGGCTCCGACTCCGCAGCCCTACTTTCTACAAGGAAGTCATAATTTAGGAATAATCAACGACCAGAACAACATGAGCGGTGAAAGAAACAAAGTTAGACACTCTCACAAAAATGTTCCAAGCAATGGAAAGTACAACTGTATGTTGGCAAGTCTATCGGACAACTTACAGTCCCAAAGTTAGAACACCATGCAGGCTTAAAGAATTACGAAAACTCGCCACAGCAAATATTGCTTTACACTTCGTGCTCACTAAGAAGTCAGAACTAAACCTTAACGATACAGACGTATTCCACAAGTCGGCAAAGACTTATTCTAACAAGCCACGTATTTGTATCCTGTGTGAAAAGAAGCCTGCATAAGAGTCGTTTGATTAAACTATTCACTCGGGCACGTTGATTGCAGTCTCACATTGACAATGGATTTTTCAAACTTGTGGAAGCACTGCTACAGATTTACTCATGCTTCTTTTCACACAGTATAAAACTAAACGTGGCTTACCGCTATCTGCAGTGTCATTGTTCCGCTGCATTATCTGCCAAGATGTCTGTGTTCAACAGTCACATGCAGGATTCCCATTCAGTGATTTCAAATAAACCCCGATTGCACACCAAAAAAGCCATATTCGTACAATAAAAACCCAGAAAGCTTGTGTTACGAACAAAAACATATGAGTGTGCTTATTCTAATTGAAACGATAAATAGAATACTTATTTATTATAGTTCCTCTTCCAAATTTTCTTCGGCAGCGCGAATATTAACATCTGGACAACTTTTTGTTGCTCAAGGCATTTTTCATAGCGCATACTCCGTTGATGATATCTCTCACTAATTGTAGGAGTGCATTTGTTATTAAACTAGGAAATTTTTTGCAATCTTGAACTGAAGCGGGATCTAAAATCATACAAAAATATAATCTCAATGCTTTCTTCCTCTAAAATTGAAATTTGTTTTTTCATTTGTATGCATACGGAAACATCAAAATTTAAGCATTCAGTCCTAACCCTTCTTTCACCAGTTTTTTCAACTGGCCATTCGAGACAATAACATCATATATATAACTCCGACAATGATCTTATAGGAGGATATGAAACCGATTGAACACGTTCTGCTTCATCCGATATGCTTAGTGTCTCACCTGATGTGCGTATGTAAACACTGTAATATAAAGTTATCATCGAAATCATTGAAGTTGCTGATGATTTTATCACTTAAAAAAAACAGATTTAACGCGATTTTTCACAATTAATCCTAGACACAAAGGTCAACTAAAAACCAGATCTGGGTGGAAAAACACTGTGGGAGCCCGGGTCAAGTGGTCACATGCGGAAAAACGCCTGCTGCCGTAACTTGAAGTGAACGTTAGATTCGTTTTTTACGTTTTCTTATGATACAACTTTCTGTTTGAACCAAATCAAATACACACGAACCGCCATACATGGTCACCCCCAACCGTCTCTGAAGTGTAGGCTGACAAGTGGTATCGGTTTTGACGTTTTTGACCAGTGGTTCTGTAAAGTTGAAACGAGAGCATGTGGAACGCTGCATGGTTGTGCTAAGCGTTTAAGAGGCCTTGCGGTCACGACTTTGCCCGGGGCCTCGCATTCATTTAATCCGGCCCTGCCTAGGTTTGACCTATGAGGACATATGCTGCTGTGTTTTTAATGTTTTGTCAAGAAGCTGGTTTATAACACAAAAGTCTGAAAGCTGTTTAAGTCTTGTTAAAGTTTATTAGGGCTTCCAGAATGTTTTATAAAACTTTTGAGAAGCACATTTTGAAGAACATTCATATCTCAAACAATTCGTTTCATTCGTTATATAAAAGAAGAAACGAATACAGAAAATGGCTACTGTTGGGGTTTACAATCAAAGTTGCAACTGTTTTGTTGTTATAATGAAATCTTTAGCAATGAACTTAAAACTTGAAATTACTAATGCTTTGTTTTATCTGAGGTGGCTTGTAAGTTGAAATGGTGGTAAACTGATATCTCAGATAACCAGCATTCTTAGTTTTTAAACATGTCTGTGACATGAAAAGAGATCTGCATAACCTCAACTTAGGCTTTATTCAGCTAAAACGTAACGTGCACTTCGACAGCACAGATCACGACTGTCCTGAAGAACCACCACGATCAGAATGAGCAACAAATTGCGCAAGATTCCTCGAAGGGAAATCAATGCACACGCAGAAGTAAGCATTTCACGAACAGAATGTGTCGCACGCGCTCATCACAAGGAAATTATCGCAGGACATTCTACCCCGCTCAGTTGAGAACAAAGGTTAATAAACACGAAAACAAAGAAATAATGGACAACATAAGCACTAACGTTACGAGCGTACAACGTGATCACGTCAGTGATAGGGATCAAGCCCATAGCGGTCGACTGGTCTCCTTTGACGTGTCGATCGCCATAGTCCATTGGCGTGTCACCAGGTGATGCTGATTGGGCAGCATGCTCAACACGTGCAGTGTCGTCAACACTCGGTGACGTATCGTGTGAAATGTCTTCACTCGGCAGAGTACCCCGGTCGTTCCTGCCCCTGACAACTTTTTCAATAGTGTCCTCGCAGGGTGCCTGCTGATCGTCAGCGGAAATAGCGTGATCGTTGTTCAAATTTTCCGGTTCGAGACTAGAACCTCCAGACAGTGCAACGTCGCGCTGATTTGCAGCATCGAATAACAGTGCAGGTGCTCGCTTCATTGGAGCAATGTCTCGTAACGGCACCGTCGTCTCTCTGCCAGTGGAAAGGCGAAGGGGAAGCGTGAAAATTCGTCGATTACAGTAGGCATGTATCGGTTTTTGGTCGAAGACGGCAATGGTCCCTTAAAATCTAAACTTAATCGCTCAAACCGCTGGGTAGCTTTGACGAGTTGAGCAGCAGGCGGTTTGCAAAAGTTTGGTTTGAGCTCCGAACACACGCTACAATCGCGAACTGTTTGGCGAACGTCTTCAACAGAATACGGTAAATTTTTCGCACGAACAAAGTGATGCAAACGCGTGATGCCCGGGTGACACAGCGAGGCATGGATATCATGAAGTGCACTCCCATTCATGCTAGCACCAAGACATGCTGTTATTTTTGTGGGGGAGTTTTCCATAACAGGAGGTTTTGCCCGGCGCGAGAGCAGAAATGTCACAACTGCGGGAAACGAGGACATTTTGCAGAAGTCTGCCGTTCCGAGTGTTCAGTAAAATCCTCTACGTCGGCCACCGTCTCTTCTGATGTTTACAAACAGCCACAGCATCCGATGCTTGCCACCACGAACTCTGATTCTCCTTGCTGTGCCGGACCTCCAAGTTGTCTTGAACCTGCTGTTGTTGACACTTGTGTGGAAGGCCATCCTCTTGAGGCTTTGCTCGATTCGGGGGCATCTGAAAATTACATTGATAAGAAGTTGGTTGATCATCTGAAACTTGACATCTCAAAAGAAGAATGTGACGTGACCATGGCTTCTACAAAACTCCTACTGAAAACCGAAGGTCGAGTCAAATCACGCTTCTACAAAGAAACTACCCTACTGTTTCAATGGATATCATGCAAAACGCTTGCGCGGACCTTATTTTGGGTCAGAAATTCCTGCAACGCCACGAAGCTGTTCCTGTTACGTTTGTGTTTGGTGGGTTTGAAAATCCTTTAGTTGTGAGAACTGCAGTTCAGAAAGTAGCTCTTGCTGCGGTAAACGCCGATCCTCCTCGTTTATTCGAACTTGCAAACCGGTCGCTTGTCGATCTCGCACTTGTTGCAAAGATGATTTAACCTTCATCAAGTCCGAAGTGGAACGGCTTTTATTCGAAGGAATAATTGAGTCATCAAGGTCTCCCTGGTGTGCTCAAGTTCTCGTGGTCAAGAATCAACAGAAACGTCGATTGGTGATCGACTACTCTCAGACTGTCAATCGATTTACTTTCTTAGACGCCTATCCTCTTCCTCGTATCGAAGACATTGTACACGCAGTTGCAAAAGACAAGTATTACAGCTCCCTTGACCTTCGCTCCGCCCACCATCAAACACCTCTCCGAGCGGATGAAAAAGCATTTACCGCTTTGAGGCGTCTTTATCAATACAAACGATTTCCGTTCGGCGTCACAAACGGCGTGTCAGCTTTTCAAAGAGTAATGGACGACTTTATCGAACGACACCAGCTGAAGTGCATGCTTATTTGGATGACCTTACCGTCACAGGAGCTACGTTGGAAGAACACGACCAAAATTTAAGGGCCTTGTACGATGCTGCAATGTCATGCGGTCTCACGTTTAATGAAGAAAAGTCTAAGATTCGGCTGCAAACCATTACGTTGCTCGGTTACCAAGTGTCATACAATGAAACAAAGCCTGACCCGGAGCGACTTGGCCCTCGCTAGACCTCCGCAAAGTTCTCGTGAACTTAAAAGACTCTCGGGAATGTTTGCATATTATTCAAAATAGACCGAGAATTTCTCGGCCAAGGCTGGCCCCTTTTTCAAAGCTGCGTCATTTCCCTTGGACTCGCAAGCGCTGGAATCTTTCGCAAGGCTCAAGGACGACCTAGCGAAAGCTGGTCTTGGGACTGTTCAAGACGATTTAGCTTTTGAGTTTGAGAGTGATGCTTCCGATTACGCCATCGCCAACATTCTGTCGCAGGTCGGACGTCCGGTGGCATTTATGTCGCGCTCTTTAAACATATACGAAAGGAATTACCCAGCTGTTGAAAAAGAAGCGACGGCCATCACTGAAGCTGTCCGCAAGTGGGCGCATTTTTTAAAGGGGGGGAATTTTGCTTTGGTTACCGACCAACGATCTGTCTTCTTCATGTTTGACAAAACGAATCATGGTAAAATTAAGAACAGCAAAATATTGATGTGGCGTCTGGAACTGAGACAGTTTCGTTACGAAATCCACCATAAGCCAGGTGTCGAAAACGTGGCTTCTGATGCATTCTCGAGGATCTGTGGTGCCTTGAATACTAGCAACAGTTTAGCCGCGCTCCATGCTACCCTTGGTCACCCGAGATATGATAGACTTTACCATTTCATTCGAGCTCGTAACTTGCCTTTCACCTGCGATGAGACAAAGGCTGTTGCAGCAAGTGTCAAGTTTGCGCCGAACACAAGCCTCGCTTTTATCAACGGGAACCTGCAAGTTTGATTAGGGCTACCAATGCATGGGAACGCTTGCCATTGATTTCAAAGGCCCTGTCAAAGGTCCAAAACCATACCTGTTGGTTGTTATCGACGAATACAGTCGATTTCCATTTGCATTTCTGTGCAAGAAGATGACTGCAGAAGTTGTTGCCGACTGTCTCTCAACCCTTTATAGCGTTTTTGGTTTTCCCACATACATTCATAGCGATAGAGGTACGGCTTTTGTCACCCGTGAACTCAAATATTTTCTGTCTGTGCGGGGCATTGCTACGAGCTATTCCTCACCTTATCACCCAGAAGGAAATAGCCAGTGCGAACGAGCCAAACAATCTGGAAAACCGTTCGACTGCTGCTGCGTTCCAATGACCTCGCGGAGGACCAGTGGGAACTTGTGCTTCTAACTGCTTTGCATGTTATCCGTTCGCTGCTATGTACAGCCACGAACCAAACTCCACATGAAAGATGGTTTTCGTACTCGCGTCGAGCGACGTTTGGTGCTGCGATGCCGTCATGGCTGTTGAACAATGGCACGGTCTTGCTGCGTCGTTTCGTGCGCAACAAAGATGAATTTTTGTGATCGCGTAGAGCTACTTTCTGCTAATCCGACCTACGCACGAATCAAGTAATCGAATGGTAAGGAGAGCACGGTGTCCACGTCAGACCTTGCTCCCTACCCCCACGTGGAATCTGAAACATCAGCAAAAGATGAAGATTTCCACGACCGTCCATCGTCGTGTGATCATGCGACTTGCGAACCAACGGTCGACAACGGGGAAGCAAGTCACGTCCAGAACCCTACAGTGACTCCGTTACGAAAGGCTGACCAAACGACCCCCGTACTTTTTGAAACTGCTTCAGAGACTCTATCGCAGGACTCTGGCCTAAGAGAGCCACTTCGATAAACCACCAGGATTCGTCGTCCGCCCCAGAGGTTCGGCGATTGGACCACATGAACAGGGTCAATGCTTTGCAAATAGGGGTGTGCTTTGCGGCCCTGTGTTCATAATTTCGAGCGATTATGTATATCTGATCGAATGTGATGCGTCTTTGCGCTAGTTACGTGATCAACAACACTCTCTTGACTTTTTCGTAAGCGTGGGAGAATGTTGTGAGATGCACAACTGCGCATTTCTTGCCCCTCGCCACTTGTAATCAGCGCGCAGTCACCGCTTGTGTTGTCTTCGTTGCGTCGCCGCTGCTGCCTTGCAGTATAGTCTTGGAAGGTGTCGTCAAAGGATGTGTTTTGCTGTAGCCTTTTGTTTGCAATGGCCTTTGAATGTTTCTGCTTGTAACCGCGTTTAATATTTGCTTAGAATGTCTACGTTTTCTAGTTTAATAAAACCTAGGATGCTGTGAAAGATCCTTCGACTGGTTCACAACACACAGTAAACTCTAGAAAGCGCATCTGCAGCAGAGTTAAGCTTTCCAGAGCGATGAACAATGTCGAAATCAAACTCATTAAGTTCCATGTGCCACTGCAACACTTCGTCGTTTTTAATTTTCCCACGGTTCTCCCCACTGTACATAGATGAAACTGACCGTTGGTCCGTCACAACTGTAAAATGACTTCCAGTCAGAAAGTGCGCCCATTTCCAGACAACTTCGATGATGGCCAAGGCTTCCTTTTCAACTCTAGAATAGTGCAATTCACGCTTGTTCAACATTCGCGAGAAAAAGGCTACCGGGCGATCCCCTTGTTGGTTCAATGTCGCTGGAATGGCATTGTCCGACGTGTCGGTTTCCAATGTAAGCGGAAGATCTTCATCAATCACGCCAAGAGTGGCTGAAGAAAGATCTGTTTTTAACGTAGTTAAAGCATGCAATGCCTCATCATTCAGATGGAATTTCTTCAGCACAACCAACGGTTTGATTTTTTCAGAATAACGCGGGATCCATTTCGCGTAATTGGAAAACATCCCCAACATGCGCCGCAGCTCTTTAGCATTACATGGGACGGGCATGTCTAGTACTGGCTTCACACGACCAGGATCGGGCTGCAAGATTCCTTTGGACATGCGATATCCAACCAAGTTGATGGTTTCGGAAGCGTATACGCATTTGTTTTCGTTTAAGGTTAGGTTGTATTCCTCAACGGCATTCAGGAAGGTTTTCAGATTTTTGTCGTGTTCTTCCTTTGTCTTGCCGCACACCGTTATGCCATCGAGATGCGCAAACGTACCTTTGCAGTCGTAGGCAGCTATGATGTCGTCTTTGACACGTTGGAAACATGCAACAGCGTATTTTCAACGTTTGAACTAACACAGCCGACCGTTCGCTGCAAACGCAGAAACGTCCATTCTTCGGGTAGCAATGGCACTTGGTGGTAGGCGGATCGAAGATCCAAGCTGGAGTACCAATTATAATTTGCCACGTTGCTTACAATATTCTGCATGCTTGGAAGCGGGTAAGCGTCCAGGTGAGTGAATTTGTTTACGGTCTGGCTGTAGTCCACACAGACGCTTCTTACGGTTTTCACTTTGAGCTATAACCAATTGGGCACGCCACGGAGAAACGCTTGGTTCGATTATGTCATCTGCTAGCAATTGCGATATTCGAGTTTCAAGGAACTCTTGGTCAGCTTTCGAATAGTTTCTTTACTTGGCAGCTATGGGATGAAAATCAGGCGTCATGTGTGCAAACAATCGTACTGGATTTTGGCACTTTAAGGGTTCTAGAACACCAACTTGCAAAGATTATTCTGGTCGACCGAAGTTAAACTGGACACTTATGCAGCTTCAGAAATTCACGGACAAGTATCACGTCCCACAGGAGGCCATTCATCACAGTGAACTTAACATTATCATAAGTACGATTACAGAGTTGAACATGAGCTGAGCAAATGCGTTTGGCTGCAACAGCAGAATCTTTTACGGCCAGAATAACCTTCTCGACCTTGTTACTTGTCTGCACAGCTAGGTGGGCGCGCCGGATGAAACTTAAAACGATGTGATTGCTTTTGGCTCCAGTGTCGATAAGGCCTTTGGCCAAAACTCTATTAATAAATACATGTACATCTACCTTTTCATCGTCAGACTCGAGGAACGGTCGCAGGGTTGCGAGTTGTAAATCCCCAACAAAATCTTCAATAGGAGCAGCTCGCAATTGTTGAAGCGGTCGTTGCAATGAGCGGCACACTCTGGCAAAATGTCCCTTCTTGCCACATTTGCGACAGAGGCAATTCTTTGCTGGACAATTTCCTCGGGGGTGTCGACGGGCACCGCAAAAGAAACACTGCTGTGTTTTTGTTGCTAGGCATTCCGGTTGGTTCACAAATGTATGTTGATCGCAACCGGTTGGATTAACAGCCAGATAATGGTAAGCAGAAACAGCAACAGATGACGAAGTATACGATTGCGCATTTCTCTGCGGATCGTCAAGCGAACAAGCTTTGTCAAACGCAGCTTGAAGTTCAGTCGCGTTATCTTCTAAAAATCGTTGCCGGATGTACGAAGAACAAAGCCCCGCGATGAACGCATCCCGTATTGATGCATTCCTACTTTGAACCGCAGAGACTGCCGTGAAATTGCAATCGGCGCTGAGCTTTTTCAGTCGCTGAAAATATTCTTCAAGTGATGCCTCGCAAACACTTCGTTAATGGGTTTAACGTGCACTTCGTCGAGTCGAGCAATAGCAGCTTCGAATGTAGGACAATCAGCAATGTACATGTAGACTGAAGTATCCAGAAGACTCACCAAGATGTCGAGCTTGATTTCATCTGTAACATCTCCGATTCTCCGCAATTAACTCAGCAAGGTGCGCTTCCAATGCAACCAAATTTTCGAGCTTTCAGACGAGTTGACTTTGACACTAAACACCTGCGGTCTGAGATATTTATCTATGGTATGTTTTAGCTGAATAAATTGATATGAAAAGAGATTCGCATAACCTCAACTTAGGCTTTATTCAGCTAAAACGTAACGCGCACTTCGACAGCACAGATCACGACTGTCCTGAAGAACCACCACGATCAGAATGAGCAACAAATTGCGCAAGATTCCTCGAAGGGAAATCAATGCACACGCAGAAGTAAGCATTTCACGA
>Ga0210059_1001258_pt1 | contig 37565 bp, 22 predicted proteins | sample Ectturendosymbi2_FD_188042 | JGI IMG/M metagenome (GOLD analysis project Ga0210059, IMG submission 188042) | Ecteinascidia turbinata endosymbiont from Florida, USA - Sample 2 (SPAdes) (version 2) | ecosystem: Host-associated > Tunicates > Ascidians > Unclassified | place: Key West, Florida... | reverse complement strand
GATTAGTTCCCAAACAATTTACAGAACTTTTTACAAAAATTGAAGATATTCATTCGTATCATACAAGACAACGATCAAGTATTGAATATGCCATTCCTCGGACTAGATTAAAAATAGCTCAAAAGTCATTTACATATCCAGGAATAGGAATATGGTTTTCAATAGATCCATTAATTCGTTCAATACCAAATTATCACCTATTTGTTACTAAATTAAAACATAAACACCATGAAGAGCAATCATATCATCATTGAAAATCTGAAAAACAAATATAAGATTACTTCCAAAACACTACCAATAAATTATTTTGTATTATGAAAAGGCAGATGTTGTTTTCCAGACATGCTCTGGCAATGCATGACATGCTACCTTTAATAATTAAATAACACTATCTAGCTTGTATGTCCTTATTGAAATCCACTATTAAGTCTATACTTGCTTCCCTCTTTTTTTCTCTTTTTGTCCCTGTTACTTATCAGGGCATCTGACTAGAAAACCGTATGGTTGTTTCAGGTGTCCTGGGACAAAATAAACGCTGTTCTAATGTGGTTTGTTTTCTGTGGCATGATTTGTTGTTTGTTTATATTTGTTACCAAATAAACTGATACTGATATAGTCATTTGTGCTCCTGGCCAAACCCTAATCATTTAAAAAAAATGACATATAAAGCATTCCCATCAAAGGTGTTATCTCTTCTAGTTGAGCCAAAGCAAATGGTGAGAGCAGAATCAACGAACACTTGCACAGCAGGTATAGACACTCACTAACTACTCAACTATGTTCGCGTTGCTAGCGGAACTCAACGTTATATATGCACGAGGATGGATACAGTTCGAATAGCAAAATTGTCTCAGCAGAGCCTTTGCCATTCATGGCAAAATACACTCGCATTTAGCAAATCTGTAAAATCGGATAACAACTAAATTTTTTGATATGTTCAAAATAATCACATAAATAAAACAAAAATTTTCTCAGTCCGATCCAGTCCTGATCCGCCAATTTTCAAAAAAATTGCAGTCCGTTCCAGCCAAAATTTGCTTCAGTCCTGATCCAGTCCGATCCAGCCCTGATCCGTGTTTTGTCGCTTTTTTGTTATGAATTGATGAGGAAAACTTCGGTTTACGAGTTATAAAATCCTATGAGGGGTTAATGTGTGGTATGGTACCTTTACTCGTGAGTTTGACTTTGATAAGTTTCAGTGTTGAAAACTCCCGCTCTTTCCAAACGTATGCCCCGTCTGGTGAATAAATTCCTAATGGGAGAGCTGATAGATTGCCAGAAAAACGTCCAACAACGAAAATCAGAATATCACCTTCAGCTATCTCGTACTCTGGGTGTTTCTCTAAATATTTACAGTAAGCCTGAAATCCCAGTCTATGTCCTGCGGATAGCTGGGACCAACTCGCTTTACCTCTTCTAAATTCATAAGTTCGCGACGGGACTGAAACGGCTTTACGAATTAGTAAAAAGGTTGGTTTTTATCAAAATTTATTCTGATTAACAACTTCTGTTCAACGAGAGATAATCGGGACTTTTATACAATTACGTCGATAAAGTACGCGAGAAAACGATTACTGTGAAACGCGAAAATTGACTTTCCCGAATTAAAGTGATTCCCAATTTAACGGCGATTTAAAGCAGAAGAGATTCTGACACTATTTAAAGCTGACACACAAGACGCGAGATTTCACAATTGCACGTTTTAAATTTAACTCAACAAACAGTAGAGCGACACAAGCGAACGCAAATAGAACATTTACACGGCTACACTTTTTATTGCGAAACTGAATCACACTCACGCAGACGCAGGTGCGTTACTCCAAGTTGTATTTTTGCCAAATTTGATTAGGTACCTATGTTTGGGGAAGAACTCACGGAAAATTTTGATGTCGCAGACTTGTTTCACAATCCAACACCAATTCGTCTCCCAAACGTTCCCAGAAACAATCGATGGAGTTTTCCGCAATTGCCAAAGTTGAGTGAAGGCTTTTTGATGCCAATTTGATTTCAGACAAACTGTTCACGTGTCAGAATGCCGTTTTGGCATATTACCGCAGTTAAAATAAAATGTTTCTTTTTTCTTATTCTGAGCTGTCATTTTACAAGCTTACGTTCTTGGCAACGTCACTCTCCACGCCAAGGCTGTCCGACCTCGCGCAGAGCTTGCAATTGCCTTTTTCTCGTGCTTTAGGCGCAAGGTCTTGTGACGTCATGTCACTTGGCAAAAATTGACTCTCGCCTGCGCGTCTTTATTTGTGACAGCTCGAAGGAATTCGGATTGCACATCTGTTTACCTGCTGCATAAAGCCACGTATGTCGGCTTGAAAGACTGGGTTCTCTCAAGTTCGATTCTGACCGCAAACGTTTGGAATTCGCCCCCTGTGTACAAGCAGCTTCAGGTCATTACTCATTTTAGTTAAAAACATGTCGTGAGCTTGTTTGTTAAGCCTGCCCGTTCGCAAATGGTCTAAGGGCCATTGCATCACTCGCGCCTGGCTGGAAATTTTCCACACGCTATCGCATGTGCGCAGGAAAAGCACGCGTTTCCTGAGGCATGCATTGCGCTGAACGCTTAAACAGAAACGGCTTACAGAAACGCTAAAACATTATAGAAATATTGCAAAATGCGATTTAAACTCTACGAAACAAAATAAACAATGCGAATACTACACAAAAAACGTTTATATTATTTCCGGTTAAAATAGCTTCTTCACAAAGCGATTTTATGCTTAAAAGTAGCAACTTTATGACGAACAGTTTATGTCACGCCCCAATTGAAGCGTGTGCAATCTTTTGGTTGCCGCTGAAAAGGAAACGTTTGTTAAGAATTTATTTACAGTCTAACGTAATGCTCATGCGAGCGAAGTTTGATTTCGATCACATCATGGTAAAGCATTGTTGCTCCGCAACACGTGCTCATCTCTGACCACTGGTACTATATATTTAGGGATTTTTTTATGCAAAATAGGGATTTGGTACTGTTCTGGGGATTTTTGTAGTTGCATTTGTTTGTGAGAATCCTTGTCCTGTTAAGCTGGTGGCACTGGCACTGACCACTGACGCCTTTGAGTGCTGACCGTGTGCAACGTAAACGTTGGTGCTCCGTGGTCCGTGGGTAATTGTATTATTTCTTCACGATTTGTGTATAAACATTGTTTTTTGCCCATGCTACAGGCTTTTGTTTTGAAATGCCGTGTTTACTGCATTGGTTTCTGCTTCATAACCCTGTCCCTTAAACTTCTTGCTGCTCTTTTCTTACACTTAGACAATTATAAATCAGGCTAGGCATCCTGTGGATCTTGAAATTTGATAACTTATTCATACACCACCTGTGATGTAACAGTAACGCACAACGAGAGTGCAGCAGGCTTGGTAGAAATGAAGTAAATGTAAAAGATAAACCCTAACCAAATGCTAACCTATCCCTAACCTAACCCTAAGCTTTCATTGATTAACCCTAACCTAATGCCAACCTAACACTAACCCGTAAAGGTAACACGTAAGCCTGAAAAAAAGTTAAAAAAAGGAAAGTCAGCAAGGTGAGAGTCAAACCGAAAACCATTTGACATAGCAGCCGTAACGCCTAACCGCTACACCACGAGACCCACGCTGTTTGAATAACAAACTAACCCTTTTAATATTTCAATTTGAATTGTGTCAGGCCAAGCATTTCTGTAGTCATTTATACTTATGCATACTTTACCTTTTAAGGCTTATCTGTAGGCTACACACCTTAATTTTTCACCCATTGCTTGCTCACCATCACCTGTGTTATATGTTAATGCTGGTTATGATTTAACATTCATGTTTCTGTAATATGTTGAATTTATACTGTTAAGTGTAAACTAAAACATCATGGCATAAAAACATTCGTGTCCGGCGCATGGTTTTCTCCTTATAAAAATAGGCAGTGGCCACAGAACTGCCCGTTGATCTTTAAATTTGAAACCTTATTTGACCGCCTCCTGTAACGTGACAGTAATGCATGAGAAGAATGCAGTAGGCTTGGTAGAAACATAGTAAAAGTAAATGTAAAAGGTGAACCTAAAACCCAACCTTAACCTTATCACTAACTTAACGCTAGCTCCTTAAACCTAACCCCTTAACTGAAAGATTGGAAACTTTTGAAAAAAGAAAAAAAAGTAGTCTCATGAATTGCAACCTGCAACTACTACTACCAAATCGAAAGTCGCCACTTGAAGGTGAGAGCCAAACCAAAAACATTTGGAAGTGACTACGGATACACCTGGCCTGATGTAATTCAAATAAAAGAGTCAGTTTGTCATTCAGACGGCATGCATCTCGTAGCCTGGGGGTTATGCATTAAGGCTGCTATGCCCTTGGTTTTCGGTTTGACTCTCACCTTGCCGACCTCCATTTTTTTCCTTTACTTTTTTCAGACTTACATGTTACCTTTAGGGGTTAGTGTTAGGTTTAGGTTAGCGTTAAGTTAGAGTTGGGATTAGGGTTAGGTTAGGGCTATGGTTAAGGTTAGGTTTACGATTTATCTTTTACGTTTAGTTTGTTTCTACCAAACCTACTGCACTCTCATCGTGCGTTACTGTTACATCACAGGTGGCGTATGAATAAGTTTTCAAGTTTCAAAATCCACAGGGGCATCCACAGCCACTGCCAAAACCTTTGGGTTTGGCATATCATACTTCAAATGCATCGGCTATGCTATGATGCCGGTGCTGTTTGAGTGACAAACTCAATGTGTTATTCAAACTGTGTCATACGAGGCGGTTCAATAGTCACTATCATAAAATTTCAATTACTGTACCCATGGACCATAATGGAGTATCACCATTGTGTATGTCTCACCAGGCACATAGCATCACCAAATCAAATGAGGTTGAAAAGGAAAAGTTAGAAACAGATTACAAAAGCTACCCGTGGCCTAAACTGTAGGCCGAGTAGTATACTTAATATGCCAGTATAATACTAGTCTTACACCTTATACAGTAGTATTGGTAGTTAGTTTGTACTGGTTATTTTTTGCATTTAAGCAATGTTATTAACATTATTGAGCTGGTACAGGCAACAGAAATGCAAGTAAAATGGGGCACCAAGTTTTCATCCACTTTTACTGTAACCAATGAAGTAAGGCAAGGGGGAGTTCTGAGCCCATATTTATTTGCTGTTTACCTTGATGAACTCTCAGAACAGGTGGGCTCAGCTATGGTGGGATGTACAGTGACAAATATGATTGTGAATCATCTAATGTTTGCTGATGATATATATGTGTTCAGCGCCAGTATTAGTGGACTCCATAGTCTTCTGGATATTTGTGGTGACTGTGCTGCTGAACATGAAATTGCTTTTAATTGCGACAAGTTACAAAACAATTGGTGTTCTTTTTGCCCCCAATATTATAAACAACCTGTTCCATCAAATATTTTTCTGAACGGTGTACGTATACAATTTTGTGACCAAGTGAAATACCTTGGTGTGTTGATACATGTCCCACTGAAGGATGATGATGATATTCAGAGACAAATGAAATCGCTATAGACAAATAAAATTGCCTTATATTGGTGACAGCATGTATCTGGTTGGAAATAGCTCGTCCATGGAGCTCGCCCCATTATGGTCCGTGGATAAATTTCAATTTTTTCACGATTTATATGTATAAAGATTGTTTTTTTGCCCTTGATACTTGTTGTATTGAAATGATACGCTTCTAATTGCATTGCTCTCTGTCTCACGACCCTTATTTTTGTTCGCTTCCTTCACATATGTGCTTGCTTCAACTGCCCATCTGTACATGCCTTAACACTTCACCCATTGCTTGCCCACCATCATCTGTGCATACATTGATGTGTATTATGTATGTATTTGTTTGTCTGATTTGATGCCATGCTTACTGTAATTTTACGTGATCTTTTTTGCTACTGTTCCCTTGTTTCAATGAAACTACTATATTGCGCAGCAAACAAGCTCCGAGGGGCATTCAATCAGTGCTTTTCTGCAGTAAAAACACTTTATTTTTTGTGCCTATTGCATGCCAATGTATGCTTGCCAATTGTGGAGCAAATACATACGAGCTAGTATGAACTGCTTACGTGCTACATACAATAATGCCTACCGAATTATGCATTAAATACCCATAAATATAAGTGTTAGCACACCAAGTTACTCATCATGTCACGACTTTTGATGCCTTACTAAGAAATAATGTTTATCACTTCTTGCAATGTTGTGTATCTTCATTTAACTTTTTCATTCAATCTCTTCAAATTTCTGATGCTTATTACAAATCATCATTTTTCGTCAATTGTTTAACGCTCATGCATGACGGTGACCAACTGATACAGCTGTTGATGCGCTGTACCAGTGTATGAATTTCATCAGTATTGTTTTTGCATAGCAATGAAAATCCTTATGTGCGCTGCTTTACAACTTAGGAAAAGTAATTGGTTGCTTCAAAACTAGGATAATTTATTTGGCTGGCGATCTCATGATATATGTGTGCAGTGTATCTGAAACCTTGATCAGAACAGTTTGTTTCCCTCTGTGCACCGATGTTCCCCCCGTCTAAATGATTTTCACTTCATTTTATCAGTTAGTTGTTTACCTTACAGTATTGATGCTAGGATGCCTTTATTTCTCTTGCACTACTAGATCCCTTGTATTATCAATTATGATCAGTGTATGATGCTACTGTTTGGGTGCTGTTAAAATGTTTTGCTCCTACCAGTGTGATCATGTGCAAACAGTGAACACCTATTCTGTAATGCATTTTGGCTATCCATTTTTTGTGCTCCTGCACTGTTTGATTGTGCCTATGATATAGACCATGTGTTTGAAATAAAATGTGATTATTATTATTAAGAAAACAAAATTTGTTGTCTAAAATCTGAAGTTTGCTTTTTGCTTCGAAAAATGATTTGAAAGTAAAAAAGCAAAGCTGGTTTGTTATTTTTTTATCACTAGGGCAACGAAAAGTCAATGAAGTCAATTCACCTGTCTTTTGAAGTTATGAAATATCCATAAACCAAATTTCACACTTATACCATGACCGCATGCCAAGTTAATAGGTCAAAAAGAAGTCAGAATTTATCGTTAGGTCAAAATTTATTGTTGGGTCAAACTTTTCTTGTAACATAGTTTTTTTTCTATTTATTGATATTTTATTGAAATTACAGTACATCAACAGATATTTAAATGCTTTTGCAAGTTTAGTTGCAATTCTGCAAGAATTATGGGTTTGCTGCGATTTCTAACGTAATAATGTTGTTTTGCCCACTATTGGATGATTTAATACTGTGTAAGATAGGCATAGCAAGGCAGGAAATGTGGTCTTGCAGTACTTGGTTTGGCAAATGCTCAATCCATTATACATACATATAGTCTACTAGTGTTTCAACTTTATGATCTTCTCAGGTTTGACTCTACTGTAGTCATTAATCTACTTGTCAATACATCATCCCTCAAAGGTAAACAACAATTTTTTAAAATTTTGAAGCACAGAGTGGATGAATCAATGTGCTTCTGGGTTAACCTCTCTACCTAAACCTGAATTAATTTGCAGTTGCAAATTTAAAAAATTGGTATTTGTAAATTATGAAGTCAAAATTTTAATTTTTTAGGTCAAAAAATTGGTTGCTCTAGTTATGGCTTTTATTGACTTGAATATCAAACATTGATATTATATATCAGACAATAAAAAGCAAGTGTGCCTTTGCATGAATTTCAAGCAAATGTTCATAATATATTCAAATTTTCAAATATTTAGTTTAGGTAGTGCCTATTTCGCTGCCAGTGACACAAGCTCTGGTGGGGCTTATTTGCCATTTGAACCATATCTAGCTTTGTTTACGTATAATGCTTAGTTCATGATAATAGCAGTGCAGTCAACCTGGTCGAGTGGGAAGTGTCTATTCCTGCTGTGCAACTGCAAGTGGTCATCAGTTTAGTTCTCAACATTTTTGCTTTGCTGGTAGAAATGACACTTCTGATAGGAGCACTTTTTATGTACTTTTTGAAGTTTGTAAAACCAGACACATATTTACATTTTGAGTTAGGGGTTTGGATTAGGTTTAGGGTTTTAGGTCATGTGACAAGGACGATACATTAATACATGCGTATTGTCTTTGTCATGTGACCAATTCAACCAGTTGGGTTCAGCTAATGGCAAAAAACCCCAGCAGTGTTTTTGCCACTGACAGCAAAATAGACACTGCCTTTAGTTTATCAGTTTGTATTTTCAGATCTACTTCCTTTCATCCAGCCTTCAGTTAGTGTTTTCTCTACCTGTTGTTCTGGTTTTACCTAAAGTACTGTAACCTTTCTTTTGCCTTACGTGACTTTTAGAAAACTGCACTCTTTACAGAAAAACATCCCTTGTGAAGGCGAAAGTAATAGCATGGAATAGAAACTGCTACTGACTTCAGTATTTTTTGAATGTTTCTGAATTAAAGTTGATTGCTTATGAAAAATAAAAAACAACTAGGTAGCCATTGATCAAGGTGAGAAGCAATAATATCTGATTTTTTCAAGCACGAATGGCATGCAAGATTGTTGTTTTCAATGCTTACATTTTTCAGCAATGATGGATGCAGGAGCTGAAGTCTATGAATCATCACAAAGAAATGTTTTTTTTGGAAACCATGGTTCTAATTTATTGAATGAACTGAACATGTAAGTGCTACAGTTGTAGTAAAGCACAGAGTAAGCTGATATATGGATTAACTAAATATATCAATGGTTGAATTTTTGTAAACAAGTTTGGCTAATAATCGCTAAAATTGAGAGTAACAGGGTTCCCATGCACTATAAAAAAGTATTGAATTGTGAAATTAGTTTTGAAGACCTTTTAGCCAAATGTACATAAAGTATTAAAAAAGTATGGAAATTCCAAAAGGGAAAGAAACCATGAAGTTTCTGACCTGAATTGTCTTTGATTATGCTGCTTAGTTGAAATTTGTAAGCAATAAAGTTGTTACTCTGCAAAATTTATGGGACATACTACACCAGAGAAACTGTCTTGTATAATTGTGCTCATGAAAATGTAGAAGACACATTAGGATAAAAAACATTGCACAACTCTCAATTGATGGCCCCAGTGTCAATTGGACAGGCCGTGTGGCTGGGCAGGGCACCATCGTCTGCGTATTGAACATCGAAGATGGTGTCGTTTATTTCGTCACTGCTTGTAAACAGCAAATATTAAACAAGCTGGCATCGAGTCCGTACTTGATGCAAACACCATCTTTAGCAGAGATGTTGTGACAAAAGATGAGAGTCATTGCCATAAGGAAGAGGTTGAAAATAACAGGTGCTAGGATGCAGGCCTGTTTAACTCCTGTGTTCACACCAAAACTCTTCGACATTTCTCTTCCCTGCATGACGTGGGCACTCATCAGTATGGAATTCCCGTAAGATGCTAAGAAAATGTGGAAGGCATCCAAATTTGCTCAAGACTTGCCACAGCAGATCATGATTGACGGTGTCGAAAGCCAATGAAGGCAATAAAAAGGTCAATGAAGGCAATAAAAAGGTCATGATGTTGTTTCCTACAATTTTCTTGAAAAAGTCTTGCAATGAAAATCATATCAATAGTGCTTCGCATGATGAAAGCCACACTGAGATTCTGGAACGACTGTGTCAATGACATATGTCAGAAGATGGATCAGCATTACATAGGCAGGCGATTTACCTACGACAGAGAGAAGGGAAATGCCATGACTGTTGCCACAGATAGCTTTGCCACCTTTCTTCTTGTAGATCATTAGTATGCTAGCATCTTTCCATTGTGTGGGAAGAATATTCGATGCCCACGCATTGCTGATGGAGTGGAGTCGATGTAGTAGCAGATTGCCTACATATTTGAAAATTTCTGCAGGTATGCCATCAGGGCCAGGTGCTTTGTTGTTTTCCAAGTTATTTGCTGCAGCCGATATTTATTCTAGGGAAGGAAGATTATCAAGTTCTGATATGGTGGGAAGTTGCGGCAGCTGATCAACTATGGATTGATCCACAGGATCGTCGCAGAAGAATGAAAGCAGAAAGCAGGCAGATTCCTCAGAAGCTTGCCGCAAGGCTAAAGTTTTTTACTGATCCACAGGATTGTCCTGCTTTAGCAGTTCCTGGAGGTGCTCCGCCCAGCAAGGATACCCTTCTTATCTTTGATTATAGTGGTCACAGGGTGTGTGGATTGGGATTTTGGGCTGTAAACCACCTTTATTGCCTCATAAACCTGATGCACCATATTTTCATCCATATAGTTATGGATTTCGATAGACTTGGAGAGCCACCATGTGTTCTCCATTTTGTGCAGTCGTTTTTGTAGTCAGGAATGATGCAAGGTCCATCTGTGCTGGAGCTCAACTAAAGAAGGGTTTTGGAGTTTGGCAGAAAATGCTGCGTTCCGCTTGTTACACAGCTTTTGTATTTCAGCATCATTCATTGTTGTCAAACCAGTCTTGATGTCTTCTGGTGCTGTAACTAAGCATATATACGGCAGCATCCATGACAGCCTTGCTGTTTCTGGTGCTGTAACCAAGCGTATCTACGACAGCATCCATGACAGCCTTGCTCAGTGTGTCCCACTGTTGTGTAGCGTATAAGATGCTTTGAAACGGCAGCGGTGAACAGAGACCTGTGCAAGATTAGAAGACGATATGGCTGCACGTAGGCTGAACAGATCTGCTCTCCAGCTCAAGCTGCTGACCTTAAGCCAATGCTGAGGTTTCTGTTGTCAGGCTGGGGGGCGAATGCGGAGCGAAGTGTGGACGAGACGTTGATCAGTCCAACACTCATCGCTGCGCATCACTCTGGTAATCTCATAGAGGTCAACCTCTTTGACAAGAACATAGTTGGCAGATGCCAGTGCTTAGACTGGGGGTGCATCCAAGTTGTTTTATGTTTGCACTTCAGTTGGGGATAATGTGTTGGTCACAAAGACACCAAACTCTGAGTAGAGACTAAGAAGCCTATGACCATTGCTATTAATGTTACCTACGCTCTGTTCGCCCATGACATTCCCAGATCGTAGAATCAGAGCCAATTCTTGCATTGAAATCTCGAAATCTCCACGATGAGCTTGTCCCTACAAGGTACATGCGTTAACGTGGAATACAGCATCGCATATTAGTGACATTTATTCTCATTGTTGGATGGTAGTGTTTAAGCGTATGTGCTGATGAAGGTGGCATATCAATGCTTTTGCGAGAGGAATTCTCAGAGTCATTAGATGTTCAGAGATCGCTACCGGACATTCAGTAGTGTCTGAAGCAGTTTGGTATGAATGGCAATCCCGACACCGTGAATACACTGGTATTTGCTGGAAGCCCCTTCCAGAAAAAAAGTATGGCCATGGGCCATCTCTATTCAGTGAGACTTCATCTTAGAGCCAGGTCTTGCTCAATGCTATAATGTCAATGTTGTAACGTGACAGTTTGTAAGCTATGAGAGCAGTTCGTTGGCAAGGATGGCCATAGTTGTCTGCATTTATCAATGTTCATACATTCCAAGTAGTAGCTTTGAGGTGTCAAGATTTTTCTAATTTCTTGTGTTGTCAAACTGCTGGCAGGGATGACCTAACGGCCGCAGTATACTGTTTGGGTCAACAATAGAACAGAAAATTTTTTGTGTGGTAGCATGGTACACTGCGGCAATCAACTGCTTACACGTTGAATGTGAACTGATGCTATAGAAGGCTGAATCAATCTAAGTTGATCAATGTGAACACAGTGATAGTTAGACTCTAGAGCGCAACATTTTCAAGAAAACAAATTCCTTTTGTGACATCATAAAGGGGTGATTTTCTTCCACTGTGTCCCACAGGAAATTTCGATAAGCTTCCCAAAAAATTTACATTTTTTCAAGCCCTGCTTATACGCCTGATTCGTCAAGAGGCAAGCGCATGGTTAGAAGTAGAGTGTCCCTCTCATAGGCATGCTGCCAACCAAGGCTGAGGGTCATACCAAATCCCAAGTAGTTGCTTAGATATACTGCTTTCAGCAACATAATTTCCACAGATATTCAGAAGACATTGAAGTCCACTAATGCCAGGGCCAAACATGCATATCATCAGCAAACATGATTCACAATCATAATTCCCATATTGCAACCCACTTTGACTAATAATAAAAGGTAGACATGCATGTAATTCAAACAAATCCTTTGCCTTTATAAATATTTGGAGTGGAATAGATTCTAAGCAATATATATAAATCATGTTGCAAAAATATGTTTCACTTTTTTCCAAAATAACATTGTCAAGGCAATATTGCATTTGTCTCATGCAAAGTTGTAGTAGTAGGATGTTGAATAAAATCCACAACAAGAATGCGTATTATTTATTACATATTCTTTAGAGAACGTAATTGCAGTGATTCATATTGTGATGTCATTGTGGATGCTGGCGGTCAAGAATTTATTGGACACCGTTGTATTCTTGCCAAATTTTCAACTGAGATAAATGAACAACTGAAGACTAGCATCTGGGTAAACTTGTTTAATATTCTGTTAGTAAGCTTATCTTTGGTCAGAGTTTTGTAAAGCATGTAATAGAATCATCCAGTGTTTTTGAACTGGTTCTGAGTAGTTACTTCAGAGAACCAAAGTTCAAATGTTCATTTCCTTGACCAGCTTTTGTATGACTTGTGCCATTGTGTTGTGGATATAAAAAACTTCAAAACAACCATTGGGAATTGGATGTATTAATCCTTGCAGCAAAGAAATGCTGTGAAACTGTCATAGCATTTAAAAGTATTTATTTTAAATATTTTTAAAGTGTTTGGTTTACTTCAAAAGTTACACAATTGTATGTGAATCAATTGTAGTTGCTGACAAATGTCAATTTTTCATAGTTTTTTGCATGTTGCAAACTTGAGCTTGACCGACAAGAATTTTTTTGGCCAACAATGTAGTTTTTTATTGCCTGTAACTGATACCAATATCTTTTTGCATTAACACTTTCGCTACCGGGTTGATTCCTCATGGCATTATCTACCAGTACCAGGTGGTTTACCTTTAAGTCCTGCAAGTGCCACTGTTTCGGCAGAGCTTTGTAACACCATTACTCACCAGCTGGTTGAGCTAGAAAGCTGTTCAAACCCTCTATAGATTTAGCAAGTGTTCTAGTTTAGATTGAAAAAAGATATATTTTCGTTTTGGGTTTGGGGATTTCTGTAGGTGATATCATAATTTCACCTTTTTGACCAAGTTTACCTGGCTGTGGGTCCCAACCCAACAAGCCATTTTTTGGATCAATTTTTTTTTGACAACTAGGCTATCATCCCAGTCTTTAGAGCCCATGATTGCATTCAACAACCAAAAAACCCAAAACTTCAAATCTTTTTTCAATCTTAACTAGAAGACTTACTGAATCCGTAAAGGGTTTGAACAGCTCTCTAGCTCAATCAGCTGGCGAGTTATTGCCGTCAGTCAAAAGTGAACAAGGTTACATTTTGTGGGCTTTTAATTTTTATCCAATTTTTTTTAGCCATCATTTTGGCTCCAATCAAAGGCTCTAAAGACTTGGATGACAACTTAGTTTCCAAAAAACCCTTGAACGAAAAATGTGGCTCATTGGCTTGGCACCTAGGGTTAGAAAATGTAGATTTTTGTTAGCAACATATATAAACGTTTCCTGGTAACCGTGGCAGGTTTTCCCTCACGTATAATTGTATATATACATCAGCCAGTACCAAAAGTGTTAATTACTCACAATTAACATGTTGGGAGCCAGTGTACAATATACTTGTACTTTAAAATCCCACGTGAACTGCTTTTCTTGCATCACTTTGCACCACCATAACTCTCCAGCCTATTTAGCTACAAGGCTGTTCAAGCCCTCTGAAAATGTGGGAAGTCCTGTTTAGATTTTACAAAAATGTTATTCTGTAGCTGGAATCAGAAGGAAAATACAGACTGTTACTACCTGATGTAGAAGCTGACATGATGCATTTAATTATGGAGTTCATCTACACTGCTCGAATTGAAATAGATGAACGCAATGCTATGAAGTTGTTGAATGTTGCTGAGCATCTTGGAATAAGCAGTTAGTTTTACAATGTCTTCTGTTGAGATTTTGCATTGTTAATTTACTCATGTTTTTTGTTAGCATCATGCTTTTAATATCAAATACATGAAAGTAAGCTTGAACCTAGTTTGTAGTAATAAGCACATCAAATTGTATGTTGTTTGTGATGTTTGTAACATGAATTACATTAATTTAGTATGTCTACTAATTTTATGCATTGAGAATATGCACATAAAGATTATAATGATGTTGTTAGCTCTTCTTCTGTAGAACTGAAGGGTCATTGCATGGAATTTTTCCTGGAAGGAATGACCCCTCACAATATCTTAGCTATTGCTAAGTCTGCATCAGCATATAATCAAGAGATGGTCAGTAAAACCGCTCAGAAATTCTTATCTGCCAACCTGGAATACACCATTGCACAACCAGAGTTTAATAATTTTACAGTGAATGAAGTGCTGTTTGTTCTGAATGCTAGAAAAGAACAGGTGTGTTCGAGAATTTGATATGTTGATTAACTTTTGAGTATCCAGTGAAGTCGTGTGACATTGTTAAACCTTGGGTTATTTGCAATATCTTCATTGTATGAAGTAACTAAATTAATAAGACAAAGAAAGTTTGAATATAAGAAGGTTTCACTGAAATTGCAGAAAAAAAAACTTGTAGAAGGTACAGCATATAATGATGAGAGAGAAATACAGCAATGATGCTAGCAACCGTATGCAGATAAATGCTTTGTATGTTGCTATGGGTTCTGTTGAAGACTCTTGGTCAGTGCGGTGTAACATGGTGATGTACCAACAACAGGATGTGTTCTAATAATAGCACATATATGTATGTGGCATGAACATAATAGAGTGAGCACAGCATATTATCTCTATTTTTGCTTGCTACCACAGTGGAAAGCTTTGTGCGCATGCTGCTTTGGCTTTCTGATTGCAACGGTACTGTAAATGCACTTCATATACAACAAGCTTGCAAAGCAGAAAATAGCCTATGCTACAATTACCTATAAATCAAAATCTTATTTGAAGTCCAGCAACAAATTACGGTTTTTATGAATAAACATTGGCTTATCATCAGCAATGCAATTCATCACCAGTTGCCAAGGCCCTAAGTCTGTATCTGTTGATGAGTGTGAATGTTTTACCTTTTGATGAGGTTGCATTATAGCTTTGTAAAGCCATTATGTACTGATGTGCTTGGCAAATAGTTATTTCTTAGCATAAATGAATCTGGTTAATGGCTTAGCCAATTTGTTGGCCTTTTTTATGCATTTAACCAGAATATGCAATTTTATATGTATCAGATAAATATCTGCAAGTTTACTGCCTTATTCTACTTCTGTCCACATGCTTGCTACATGAAATCGCTGATATCTGGTAGCTTAGCTTGACCCCGAACATGATGATTTCTGGAACTGTGCAAGATCAAAGTGTTTTCACAATATTCTCTAAAAATCCTCTGGTCCTGACCTGATATTTTAAATTCTGAAATCCTGCAGTGTTTAGCAAACCAATGGTGATTGTGCGCACTGTGTGTGTGTTATGCAATAACTGTATGTATCAGCCTTGGAATGTTTCCAGCACTTGTAGCCATTATTCTTCTGCTTGCTTTGGACTGTGTACTGTAGCTGTAAATGCGCTTATCTCTGAAAGCTGCCATGTATATATCCTTAAGGACCTTGAGATTAAAGAGTAACACAACAAACGTTGTGTACTGATACTAGATTTTTTTGTTCTGCAAAGCCAATTAGTTAATAAAGCTACTGTCTAATCCATTGATTCTGCAAACTGCTAGAAGGTTAAATGTATGGTGTTAATGTTAGCTACTTGGCTGAATGTTGTAGCTTTGTTATCTGACCATGCCCATGGGGACAGTTGCTTAACAGAAGCAATGGCACTGAGGCTTTCTTCTGCGCAGTGCACGTTATACTTCTTTGAAGTGAAATATGCCATTAAGTGATACAAATCTACAAATGAATGCAACATTTCTATGCGAGTATGCGGTTTATGCGATTAACTGGACAATTTTTTTCTGGTGTGAATGGTTTTGGTTTGGGACTCTAGAATCCTATGCAATAAAGTAGATTATGCGTTTAACCAATATGCAATTAACTCCTTCGAAGCTGGAATTTCAGTCTAGCACAGCAGTTTGCACATGTCTTATGCAACTGCATAACTCTGTTGCTGATTGTGCTAGAGAGCTGTTCAAACCCTCAAAAGACTTGGTCGGCAAGTCTTTGAGTCTGCAATGAAGAAAAAAATTTTTTGATTTTGGGTTTTGGATTTTTAGTGAGTGACGTCATGAGTGAAGTAGTTTTGGGGTCATTTTGGCTCATGTTGCCTGGCCTAGGGCCCAACCGCTAGGCCAAAGTGTTTCTTTGAAGTTTTCATTGGAAACTAGGCTCGAGTCTGAGTCTTTTGAGTCTTTGATCGACTTTCTAGCGTTTCTGGTTCAAAAGTTATGATATAAAATAAACAAATTAATTTATTATCTAATTAGCTAATTAGTCAAATATTTTTACTAACTTACATCATGATTTTTGAACCCGAAACCCCAACAGGTCATCCAAAGTATCAAAAGACTTGGATTGTAGCTTAGTTTCCAATAAAAACTTCAGCGAAATACTACCACCTAACGGTTGGCGCCCAGGGTCAGGTAAAGTGGGCCAAGGTGGCCTAAAAGTCTTCCACTTATGACATCACTCATAAGAAACCCGCACCCCAAAGCAAAAAAATCTTTTTTGAGTGCAGACTAGAAGACTTGCCGCATCTTACCCGTCCTAGAGCGGAGGTATTCCCGCGCAAAGCCATGTGGGTTTAGGCGTTTTTTTTTCCAAAAATCCCCGAAAGCAGCCAGACGCCAAAGTGTTAATATTGTTAAATGTTGGTCATTCCATGTCAAGTGATCCAAAAAATAATAAAATGCAACCCACCTTCTCAGGTTTTGATGAAATTTGACAGGCTTATCAGGGTTTTTTTAATGAAAATGTTAGGTACCCGATATGGACCTGTAGGGACCCGATTTCTCTGATTCTAGCGACCCGATTTTCTCTGATTCCAGGGACCTGATGATAATTTCTCTGATTTTAGAGACCCGATATTCAATTCTAGGGACCCGAATCGGGTTCCTGAAACACTTTAAACAACCTTGGCTGATAGAACTTTTTCTCCTGATCAAAAAGAACTAACTTTTTCTTGAAAATTGGACAACCATTCCCAAAGTTACTTACAAGCATTTAAAGTTTGCCTATTTTTGTACTCAAAAGTAACAGCATGATAAATTTTTTATGATCAACCTTGAAGTCCAGCAAGTCTACTTTTACGTGGTTTTAGACAGTCAATCTTTTGAATATTGTTGAGCATAATATACTTGAGCTAATTCCCAGATGTTGACACCTGAGGTTATGTTGGTTGACCTTTGAACCAAGATTTATTAGCAGCACCTCTTATGATCACTCATGCATGTCATTTTTAACAGCCAATATCTTGAGGAACTCTGCAGGTAGGATGATGTGTTATACCTCATTTGAAAGGTTTATTCAAAGACAATCCAAAGGAACAATAAAATTGCTGGGTTATTGAGTGTTTATATGAAAAAATGCATGCTAATTCATCCAATGCATTTTATCAAAACTGTTAGTCGAAATTGCTGCTCCTTGTTCATTTTGTGCTCACTAGGCTTTGTTTTTCAACTGGGAATGTGTTTTTTCAAGCACAACAAATAAGCATACATTGGCACTTGGGGTAGTTTGGTGCATTCATGTCTGTGCATAGCACTTCTATGAAGTCCAGATTTGTTGCAGGTGTCCACTTCTACAATCGTGCCTATGTACCACCTTTCATCATAGACAACACACAAAAATTCATTGACTTTCAGTTATAGCAGAAAATCCTTCAAAACTGGGGGCATCTAAGTTCTATAAGCCTGTCAAATTTCATCAAAATCTGAGAGGGTGGGTTGCATTGCCTGGATCATTTAACATGGAATGACCCATGTACTAGCCTTAATTTTAGTGCTTGTTTTTTCTAAAATTTTCTCCATGAACATGTTGGGCAAATTATTCCTTTAACTGTACTGTTATGGTTCATGTTGTGTAAAATTGTGGCCAAATTTTAGGAAGCAGTTCTGGCTATAAAATAAAACTTTCTTGAACTGAGTATGGGCAACTACAGAAATGCAACATACAGCTCATTATCCTGATTTTGCTGTTTTAATTTTATTTTCAAAGTGAGTACTAGTAGGTATGAAATTAATCCATGATTACGCTTTTGATATGAGGCAGCTTGTAGTCTACTTCTCCTTGCCTAAATTTTGCATTTTGTGGGGGTCAGATAACAATTGCCATTGCACCTCATGGTGTGTATCTGAAATAAGATACCTGATATCTGAAATAAGAGTTTATAGTCAGTGTCAAAGCTTTTTTGGCAATCACCCACTGTTTATTTTGTTGGAGTTTAATTTGTTTAAAAAATATAGTTCTCTTTGTTGGATTGCATTGAAATTGCTGCCATATCCTTCACCATGGTCCTTCACCAATCTTATATGACACAGTGCCACTCTTTGTTCACATTAATCAACTATTATGCCATTATATTTTCATTTGCTTTAATGTTCACTGACAGTTGGTTTACTTCGGCACGATGGCTTTTTTTGTTTGCTTCTGTTTATTAGCTGAGTCATAAATCAATAAATTCAATTGTTTTCTCAAAACCTTTCAACATGTTGTTTGATGATGTAGTTTAGGTTTGGTAAATAACAACAAAATCAAACATTTATTGCCACTGGAGCTTTTAGCAAGACTAACGTTTTTGTATCTGTTTATATTTTTGATTGCATGTTCAAATTTTTTCTAGTGCTGCTATGTTCTTGATTAGTAAAAAACTTTAGTTCATTATTTTCAGAGTACTTTTGAAGATCTAGCATTCAAATGCATTGTGAAATGGACCAAGCATAATGTCAAGGAGCGAAAATCTGACTTCAGAACTTTGCTGAAAGCCATAAAACTGCATACATTGCCAACTGATTTTTTGGAGCATGTGGTATCCAAAGAGGTTAAAAAAATATATATGTGATAAGCATCATTCTTTTTTTGATACAGGATATTGAGACTTGCTTCGTTGTAAAATAAAATGCGCATTGTTTATTATTGTTCTTATATTTATGTCTGGCCAATAGCTTTGCTATGAACTAGTTATGTATGCATGCAACTCCGTATTGGCAGCCACCAGATAAACACTGTTTTACAGTGAATTGCACCTGCAAACTGCTCTACATATAATGGAAACAAAAACCGGTTCAGTTTATCATCATAGAAAAGCTTTTGCATTTGAAAGTGTAGAGCACCAGTTACTGGCACTGCATTAAAACTTCCTACAGTTGAATTTGATTTTGCCAATGTCAAGAATAGGAACAAGACCAGTAGCTAATGCCAAAAACTGTTTGTTTGTAATACACTGATTTCTCTTTCTCAAGTAAATCGTCTTAACTCCTTAGCGTCTGGGTGGTTTTGGCGATTTTTGCAAAAAAACAGCAGTTTTCGGTTGCCTTACCAACGCCCTAGCTCCTCCGCCGATTGTGCTAGAGAGCTATTCAACGGCTCAAACAGATCGGCCAGTCTAGTAGATTGCACTACAAAAAAAAATTTTTGCCTGGGGGGTGTGGGTTTTTTGTGAGTGACGTCATAAGTGAAGTAGTTTTAGGGTCATTTTGGCTCACGTTGCCTGGCCTAGGGCCCAACCACTAGGCTAAAGTGTTTCGCTTAAGTTTTCATTGGAAACTAGGCTCGAGTCTGAGTCTTTTGAGTCTTTGATCGACTTTCTAGTGTTTCTGGTTCAAAAGTTATGATATAAAAAAACAAAACTGACAAAAGAAATATTCCCAATGAAGGATTGCATGTAGGTTTACCAGATTGGTGCATTACTTGCAAAAAATTTTTCGTTTTTTCCAAGCGGCTGCTTAAAAATGTCAAATTTTTCACATTTGAGTGGCGTCCATTTGCTTCGTAATGCTGGCTCAGCAAACACCAATGTCATGGTAAATGCTAAATTTATTGAAAGTAGAAACACTAGTGAATGTAATGATGTATTTTGCAAGTCTATGGTACAATCTTCAAAGAAATTATTTGAGTTGAAAGTTTTTGTAACATTTTTGGAACAATGGTCTAATCCGGCATCAGAATCAACATCCTTAACAGAATCCTTTGCAATGTAAATGCTTTACTAAAATCATAGTCAGCAAGTATCTAAATTAAGTATATTTAATAAGAACAAGCAGACGTGAACTGAATAAACATAAAAATTACCATTTCCGTTTGTGATACCCTAAAAAGCATTTTTAATGCAACCTAACATAGCAATCGTAGAATTTTATGCAGGGTTTTTGCCACATACATCACATCATACTTGCTTTTCAGCTTACTAATGGTGATGTAACCCTGGTTTTGTGTTGATAATCCTTTTCTCACTGCACCTTAAATAAGTCACTGTGGATGTTTTTAGCAGTTCAACTACAACTGACCTTGTAAACACAAGTAGATCCTGCTTCAGGCTGCATTCAGCCGTAGCATGCAGACTCATATAGCTGCCATTTTTATCAAAGTTTAAAAGTAAAGGCCAGAACTACATTTTAATTACAGTCTCTATTGGCTAGGAAATCTGGCAAGTAAATCCGCACCTCCATTCTCTGATTTTCTTAATAAAAACGAAGAGGTTAATTGCATCATTTTTTTCATTTCTTGTTTACAACTTTTCACCCTGCTATGTCGGCATGATTGGAACCATTGTAAACAACCTCATTGTCTTTCCACTGGAAATTTGGTACAAACGCCTGCAGACATGAGAGCATTCGGGGGCAGTGGCCACTCAAGTTTTGTTGAGCTCAGAAAATTTTCGTATATATTTATGTAGATAATCATCCGACTCAAACTTGACAAAACAAACAAATTTAGCAAATGCTCGGTTTTAATTGAAGTGTTAGCCAACTCGCAACACTACCGCACATTGCCACATTGCATAAAAAACCTCCCTCATTGTTACAAAAAAAACAACCTTAAGAGCTTTCATACTGACATTTGTCATGTTACAGTTTGTTTTAAACGTATAATAAGAACAAGTTTTTCCACACTAAAAATGTATTTTGTCCTTCCCAAACCCAAAAATCTGGCCATGGGCCTGTTGGAACATACCTATCAGAGCAAACGATAAGAAATTGCCATAGTGTCATGATTAAACAGTTGTCTAACCAGAGAAACAGCAAAAAGAAAAAATAAGAAAGTCAACCAGTGGTATCATGCAGCTGTAAACCCACATTGGGCCATTGTTCCATTAACACTTTTACAGCCAGGTTAATTTAAGCGGTTCGTGCAAAAACAGCCGGATCGCACGTGGCTTTGCATGGGAATTTCTCCAGTCTGGTAAGCGCCACAGACCCGGTAAAAGGCTTAAAAGACTTGGCAAGTCTTGTAGTTTGTACTTGAAAAAAATTTTTTGGTTGGGGCATGCAGATTTTTTGTGAGTGATGTCATAAGTGGAGGGCTTTTAGGTCACCTTCGCCCACTTCACCTGGCCCTGGGCCCAAACCATTAGATGGTAGTATTTCGCTGAAGTTTTTATTGGAAACTAGGCTACAATCTGAATCTTTTTATACATTGGATGACATGCTGGGCTTTCGGGTTGAAAAGTTATGATCTAAAGTAATAAAAATATTTGACTAATTAGTTAATTAGATAATAAATTAATTTGTTTATTTTAGATCATAACGTTTGAACCAGAAACGCTAGAAAGTCGATCAAAGGCTCAAAAGACTCGGACTCGAGCCTAGTTTCCAATTAAAACTTCAGTGAATTACTTTCGCCTAGCGGTTGGGTCCTAGGCCAGGTAACATGAGCCAAAATGACCACAAAACTACTTCACTAATGATGTCACTCATAAAAAATATGCAACCCCCAACCAAAATTTTTTTCAAGTGCAGACTAGAAGACTGGCCGATCCATTTGAACCCTTGAACAGCTCTCTAGCGCAATTGGCAGAGGAACTATGGCGTTGGTAAGGCAACTGACAACTGCTAATTTTAGTCCGATTTCAAAGTACGAATATATCGTGTATCGTACCCCGGCTCTCAAAGTGTTAATGGAACATCTTGTTGCTGCAAAAAAGTTTACTGATTTTTGTTCTAAATTTTCTGTTATGACTTATATGAACTGGATACTGAAAACCAGAACGATATGACTTGTATATTTGGTAGTGGTCATTAATAGGTTAAATATGAGGCAACAACTCTATCAATTTGAGATGTTGCTATTGCACATCTAGAAGAGCAACACAAAACGTGTTGGCAAGCTGCAGTGTGCCCAACACCATTGTATGACAATGGTGACTGATTCCTTTTTGGTGGAAACCATCTTTTAAGCAATTCAAATTGCTGCAATTTTTTTCTTCAGTTTAATCCCTTGTCTAGTTATGACTAGACCTTGTTAGCGTAAGCAAAATGCATAGCTTGTTGGAAATGACTAATGTAGTATGTTTTCATGAGTCATGTTTTTAGGCACTGGTGATGGAAACAGCTTGTTGCAGAAAATATTTTATATCAGAACTTTTTGAACGCTTGAGGCTTCCATCTGGTGTCACATCTGAAAAAACATGTGGGTATGGTTTGGCAAAATGCTTTTAGCAGTTATTTTCAATTGCTGCTTGACTTTAAGACATGTGCTAATTAGAGCTCAACCAATGTATCAGCATTCCTATATATATATGGCCGATAGGACAGTGTTGCACATGTATCATATCGGCAAAATTCAGCCAATTAATATTTAGTGATAAAGGTGTTGCGCTGTTGCTCTGCATGGAGTGTGCGTAAACCCAAGTTGCTACATCATCTCTGACCCTGACTGATTAATGCAAATGCTCTGTCCTGTTCCTAGCGCACAAAGCCTTCATGCATAATTATCAGACTGCTGTGCAGTAGTCCTGACAAAATGTTGTATGACGTGACATTCGCTCACAGGTTTTGGCATGGAAGGCAGATGATTGTCTGTGATCAAACTAGGTTATGTGCTGTTGTTGATTGGCTGCTTTATCAAAGCCTCTCTAGCCTAGGCAGCCTTACATTCAGCATGCATCAAAAAAGTGCCTACATCACAGCGAGCAGTGACGCAGGTTTTAGGCAGAATTCGATGTTGTACGGTTCTTCATCACAGTGAAATGATGGTTTTAACTTGTTGCGTATTTTTTTTATTTGTTCATGACATCTGAGCATAGGCACAGATGTCTACACATGGAGTAAGCCTACTTATATGCAACACATGCTTGCCTGTTTGTGCATTTGTTGATTTAGAGTTAGACTACTGCGTGTTCTAGACATTGCTATGGACTGCAGTAGGTATGATGAATGAAGCCATCCTATTAGAGTACATTTGACCTTTAGTCAAACACAGTTGGTTGAAGTGGTCACATGACAAGTACAATACATAAAGAGACAAATGTTTAGGTTTAGCCAACAGTTCACACAATGCAAACAAGAAGCTGCCAACAGCTTGCCAGCACTGAAACGATGCCATTGCTTGTCTATCAGACTGAGCCTTTAAGCAGTCAACTGAGACAGACATGCTGTCCAAACTTGTCATGTGACCAGTTCAGCCAATCATATTTAGCTGGTGGCAAAAGAGCTCCATGAGTGCATAATTTGCCTTATATAGACACTGCTTGTTCTTAACTTGTCGCAATCACAATCTGCATTTGCATCATTGTAACTTGTATATTTCTTTTTTGTTTATGTAGCTTGAAGAAAAAAATGCACTGTGATGCCTTTCAGCTATAGTATGAGTAATGCAAAAATATTGGCATTGGTTATCGGCCATGAAAAACATTGGTATCAGCCCAAAAAAAAACTTTCAATCAAGCTCAGAAGCAATTATTTCACAAGAAAAAGTATAGCATTGTTAGCAAATGCTGAAGAATTAAACATATTGTGCTTTGCAATTAGCTGATGTTTGCATATGCAGTTGTATTTAGCTTTTGCGAAAAGAATATTGAGTTTTGTGGAAAAAATTTACTTTCATGCATTTTTAGGTTTTTCTTCACCCACTTTGAGTGCAAAAGGTAAGATTGATGCTTCATTGACTGAATACGCGCTTTTTTGTATAAGCCATTAACTGAATAAGCCATTAACTTGAGATTGCACCTTCGCTACCGGTGTACAAAGATACTCATACTTCGAAATCACACATTGAGCTGTTTTTTCACATGCCACTTTGCAACACTGTAACTTGCCAGTTGGTTCTGAGTGCTATTCAAACCCACAGACTTGGCAAGTTGTCTAGTGGCAATGAAAAAAAATTCAGTTTTGGGTTTTTTATAGGTGACATCATAAGTTGGATTGAATTAGTCTTTTTGGCTGAGGATATCAGGCCCTGGGCCCCAACTTCAAGAAGGAAGCATTTCGCTCAAGTTTTTAGCAGAAATTAGGCTAAAATCCTTTGATTGACTTTCGAGGTTTCTTGTTCAAACGTTTAGGGTAAAATAATCTTTTTGGGTATTTTTTTACCCAAATTTAGTTGTTTTGGCCGCAACTTTTGAACCAGAAACTTTAGACAGCCAATCAAAGGCTTTAAAAACCTAGATTTTAGCTTAGTTTTCACTAAAAACTTGAGAAAAACACTTTCCTCTTGCGGTTGGGGTCCCGGGCCCAAAAACCTCAACCAAAAGGGCTTAAACCTAACTCATTTATGGCATCGCCCGCAAAAAAGCTGAAACACAAAACTTAAACAATTTTTTTCATTGCAAACAAGAAGACTCACCGAGTCTTGAGGGTCTGAACAGCTGTCTAGCATAATCAAATGGCGAGTTATCAAGTTGCAAAATGGTGCAAAATATGGGATTTATAGAAAAATCCACCCAGCAGCGAGGGTGTTAAACAAATTTATAAAAAATGTTCTTGAAGGTTTTTGTTGCACAGGCAATAATTGCTACTGAAAGTATATACATTAAATTCCATTGTTATTAGAGATTTTATTGAAATAGCTAGAGATCGACCAATATGGCTTTTTTTGAGGCCGATACTGATATATCGGCCGATACCAATATTTCCAAAATATTTGAATCTTGTTTTCTGCTTCATTATCAAAAATTTGATGTATTTTATGCCTTACCTTTTTTCAAAACCTTAAAAATCAGGATTTATAAGCGAGAATTTTTGAAATTGCAGCAATTTCAATACTTGATTAGTCTAACTTGTTTGGATAGTATACACTGTGTACAATAAATAAACACAGTGCCATGAATAAAAAAGAATGTTAAAATAACAAAACAGTAAGAATAGAACACTGAATGTAAGAGAACTGCCTACAATGTTTAAACCCGAAAAATCAAAAACAGTGTTGAAAGTTGAAAGATGCTGAACAATGAAAAAGAAGTACAAAATGGAGCATCAAGTTAAGGAGGTTAAAATTAGTACAACACTGTATTCAATCAACCATTGCCAAAATGAAAATATTTCCAAAACAGCAGTAACTTTTTTGGTCTTTGATAGTATGTTTGTTAACAGTTGCTGTACTACATAAATCTTGTAAAATTTTGTTTTTGTATATATTTCACAAATCAACCTTTCAGACTCTTCTGCAACTCAAGTGGGTTTTCATTTTGAAAAGTCAATCCAAGTCATAAGGAACCAAATTTGCAATTTTGATGTATTTATAACATTGAATAACTGCATGTCCTTAAAAAAGAAAAACTAGTTCCATTAGTTATTGCAACTGAAGTACTGGCATTGGTATAAAATGAAATACCTCAATTAATTTGTCAATTCTCAGTAGTTCCATACCAACAGTTTAAGATTGTCATGCAGAAAGCAAAGTTTATCTGCATTTTCACCAAGTAGCCTACAGTGAGTTAGCCGGTCATCTACAACAAAGCCTAGACAAAAGCAGCACTAGGCTCTAACTGATAACCGCCCCTCCGCGAGAAGTAAATTCTATAATAACAAGTCGCCATAACAATAGCTAGGGTGCACATGTGCTCATTATGCATCCGGTGATTGTGCAATAATGTTGTGGTAATTCTGATCCAATGCCAAACAATACGCTTTTAACACTTTGAGAACAGGTGTACGATATATTCGTACTTCGATTTCGGCCTAAAAAACAGCAGTTTTCGGTTGCCTTACCAATGCCCTAGCTCCTCCGCTGATTGCTCGAGAGCTGTTCAAGGGCTCAAACGGATCGACCAGTCTAGTAGATTGCACTCGAAAAAAAATTTTTTTGTTTGGGGGTGCGGATTTTTTGTGACTGACATCATAAGTGAAGTAGTTTTGGGGTCATTTTGGCTCATGTTGCCTGGCCTAGGGCCCAACCGCTAGGCCGAAGCGTTTCGCTGAAGTTTTCATTGGAAACTAGGCTTGAGTCCGAGTCTTCTGAGCCTTTGATCGACTTTGATCGACTTTCTAGCGTTTCTGGTTCAAAAGTTATGATCTAAAATAAACAAATTAATTATCTATTTGCTAATTAGTCAAATATTTTTACTAACTTACATCACAACTTTTGAACCCGAAACCTCAGCAGGTCATCCAAAGTATCAAAAGACTCGGATTGTAACCTAGTTTCCAGTAAAAACTTCAGCGAAATAGCACCACCTAACGGTTGGCGCCCAGGGCCAGTTTTTAACAAATGGACAACAGCAATTGTGATGCAACAATGAAAACTGACTACCGCGCTGCTATCGGACCGAATGACAAATCATCGCTTCAATGTATTTGTGAAATGTTGGAGTAGCGCTGCCGTAGCATGTGTGTCACATCCACAAACGCTGGTTTCACATTTGCAACAGCTTGGATTGTGAGATCACAATTATCATTATCATGCCTCGTTGAAAATGTTGATTAAGTTAACCTGCGAACACAATGTTTTAATTTGCGTACAGTATAAACCAGCGCGCTTATAGAAAAGAAAAGTAGAATCTTTTTAAGATGTTACTTGCAACTGCTTCATACCGACAGTTGTCGTCACTAAAGAGTAACGATTGCATTTGTAATCATATTCATAATGCCGTAAATGTAGCTTAACATAACGCAATTCGTTTTTCATGCAAGCTTTTTCAAATTATCTGTGCTAAACTATGCATCGAATGGACTTCTGCACCTTAACACTCTGGCACCCGGGTGGTTTTGGCGATTTTCGCAAAAAACAACAGCAGTTTTTGGTTGCCTTACCAATGCCGTAGCTCCTCCGCCGATTGCGCTAGAGAGCTGTTCAACGACTCAAACGGATCGGCCAGTCTAGTAGATAGCACTCGAAAAAAAATATTTTGCTTGGGGGTGCAGTTTTTTGTGAGTGACGTCATAAGTGGAGGACTTTTAGGCCACCTTGGCCCACTTTGCCTGGCCCTGGGCCCCAACCGTTAGGTGGTAGTATTTCACTGAAGTTTTTACTGGAAACTAGGCTACAATCCGAGTCTTTTGATACTTTGGATGACCTGATGGGATTTCGGGTTCAAAAGTTGTGAAGTAAGTTAGTAAAAATATTTGACTAATTAGCTAATTAGTTAATTAATTAATTTGTTCATTTTAGACCATAACTTTTGAACCAGAAACGCTAGAAAGTCAATCAAAGCCTCAAAAGACTCGGATTTGAGTCTAGTTTCCAATGAAAACTTCAGTGAAACACTTTGGCCTAGCGGTTGGGCCCTAGGCCAGGCAACATGAGCCAAAATGACCCTAAAACTACTTCACTTATGACGCCACTCACAAAAAATCCGCACCCCCCAACTAAAAAATTTTTTTCAAGTGCAATTCACTAGACTGGCCGATCCGTTTGAGCCATTCAACAGCTCTCTAGCGCAATCGGCGGAGGAGCTTGGGCGTTGGTAAGGCAACCGAAAACTGCTGTTTTTTAGGCCGAAATGAAGTACGAATATATCGTAGGCCGGCTCTCAAATTGTTAAGTACCAGTCAAACTTTTCGTTCTGCGAAAACGTCTGGAAGTATCACGGGGAGTTTCTTTGTACACAACACCTGGCTTCAAGCATTGCGAAACTTCCGATGATGCTTTTGTTTAGGTTGTGACGGCCGACGCACCTGTCTGTTTGTTTATGAAACTGCACCTGCTAGCATTGCTGTAAGATAACTGTCTTGACTTGCTTCGTTGTGCTTTCTTGCGCAAGTTGTTTGGATGCATGAGGAATATAACAGCGTTTTGTCAACTCCTATTGAGGCCGATAATATCAGCCGATACCGATATATCGGTAAAACTCAAATATCGGTCGATCTCTAGAAATAGCATTTGAATCAAGTTCTATAAATAGATCTTCTATTTGAATGAGATTTACCGACTGATGATGCATAATATTGCATGAAATTGATTTCCTATTAAGAATTTGTTGTTAATTCCTTGCTTATGTCAGAGGAAGAGAATAGTTGCTTGATTTTTGTGTAGCATATAATTAAAATTGCAATCCATATTTTTCAGACAATTAGGCGCACCTGATGATAAGGGGCGGTATCAAAAATTGAATGCTAGCTGTCCTTTTTTCATACATAAGGCACATTAAACGATGCAAAACGTAGATAAGTCAAACTGTATTCAACTCTTTCACAATAACTCCTGAGTGTAGGAGTCGCCACTGGGAGCTTGATCTGTCATTACATATGAGTTTAATCTGTCACACATGCCTAATGTGCTAGACACCAATAGAATAAAATAAAAGTTGTGCATGTGTATGATTCAGTGTGCACCAATACAGTCAGGAACCTCGCAAAGTAATAGGATCTGTGGTATGTGCTAGCTACTCTCAGAACGACACACACTGTTCAATATAATTGTTGCTGGTTCATTATGTTACACGATGGTCTGTTTACAAAAAAATTGTAACTAGCAATTCAATAAATAGCGCTTTTTACCACATACAATTGGTTCTAGATGAGAAAGCAAAACCAAATTTATGCATTAGGCGCACTGCAGTATAAGGCGCCGTTTGGATTTTTGAGAAAATCAACACATTGGCTGCCAGGCTACGAATATATCGTACTTGGAAAATAGAAAACCAGTGATATTTCAGTTGACTTACCAACTGCATACCTCCTCAGCCTATTACGCTAAAGAGCTGTTCAAACCCAGAAAAGACTTGGCAAGTCTTCAAGTCGGCAATGGAAAAAAATTTTGGTTTTGGGTTTCAGTTTTTTTTGTGAGTGACGTCATAAGTAAGGTAGGTTTTTGGTCATTTTTGGCTGCTTGTACCTGACCTGGGCCCAACCATTGGACGGAAGTATTTCACTCAAGTTTTCATTGGAAACTAGGCCACAATCTGCGTCTTTTGAGACCTTGATCAACTTTCTAGTATTTCTGGTTAAAAAAGTTATGATCTAAAACAAAGTAATCATCTAATTACGGTATAAATTACTTTGTTTGTTTATTTTAGATCATAACTTTTGAACCAGAAACCCTAGCAAGTTGATCAAAGTACCAAAAGACGCAAATTATAGCCTAGTTTCTAATAAAAACTTGTTCGAAATACTACCATCTAGCGGTTAGGGCGTAGGGCCAGATGAAGTGGGCCAAAAAGTTTTTATTGGAAACTAGGCTATTACCCGAGTTGTTTGATACTTTGGATGACCTGCTGGGGTTTTGGGTTCAAAAATCATGATGTAAGTTAGTAGAAATATTGGTTCAAAAGTAAACAAAATATTTGATTGATCCCATAATCAGATAATAAATTAATTTGTTTATTTTGGATCATAACGTTTGAACCAGATATGCTAGAAAGTTAATCAAAGACTCGAAATCGAGCTTAGTTTCCAATGAAAACTTCAGTGAAATGCTTTGGCCTAGAGGTTGGGCCCTAAGCCAGGTAACATGAGCCAAAATGGCCACAAAACTACTTCACTCACGACGCCACTCACAAAAGATCTGCAACCCCCAACCAAAAAGTTTTTTTCAAGTGCAGACGAGAAGGCTTGCCGAATCTTTTGAGGGTTTGAACAGCTCTCTAGTGCAATCGGTGGATGAGCTGTGGTTTTAATAAGGCAACCGAAAACTGCTGGTTTTAGGCCGATTTCCAAGTACGAATAGATCGTACCCCTGCTCTCAAGGTGTTAATATTGATGTGACACTTTTATAACTGTACAGTGGAAACCGCTTAATAGAGCACCCTCGGGAATAGCAAAACCTGCTCTAATGAACAGTTGCTCTTTCATCTGATGAGAACTTTTTGCAATAAAAATAGGGTGTCATTCACACTAGGGGTTCACCAATACACGTATCTATATCAGGTACTGTATTTATTCTCATTGTGAGCACTGTGCACAGTATTGTGAAAAGAAAAGTTTCTGTATTTTTGCAATATTTTTGTCATAATCTATTGCACAGTAGCTGTTATGGTGGACCCTGTTCATTCTTGCCCCTCTTCAGCACAAAAGAACTAGTCAATTTTTGATTGTTTTACTTAATTTTTATACTAACTGTGTGCAAGCTATGGTGCTGCTACATGTCTAACTGCTCTAATAAGCGGTGTGCCTGCTCTAATAAACGAATAATTTATAAGAGGAAAAAGATAGGATCGTTTTTTTCAGCCGAAACTACTCGAATAAGCAGTTTGCTCTATTTACCGATGCTCCATTAAGCAGTTTCCACTGTACAACCAAAAGAATGGTGCTTTTGCAAACTCATGTATTTGACTATTTGATAAATTTAAACAAAATGCAAAATTTTGATGGAAATGTTTGTATGGTTAAGTTTTTTCTAAACCTCAGGTCAGGTTGTTACCAGTGGTAGACAAGAGTTTGTGTGATAATGAGCCATATTTCACAAAACGTTATCATGAAAGCTAAAAGCATAGTTGTAAGATGTTTGGGTGTTTTTGTTGAATATCATAACATTAATGTGCTATGATGAATCACAGCTCACATCTTTTTTGAATTTGGTTTCAATTGTTGTTTTTTGTTATTCATTTATCATGAATCTTGGAAGCTATTGAGATCTGTTCTAAAATTGCTGGTGCATTTTTGAAGGTTCAAGGTGTTTTATTATCATCTTCAAGCAAACTGTAGTTCAACTGGATATTCCTAGTCTGAAGAAAAGAAAACTGCCTGTGAGTTCACTGTTTCTTTCATAGTCTAGAAAATATCATGCAAAGGAAACATTCATTTAAATATTTTTTCATACTTTTCTTTGTGCATTGTTGTCCTTCAGCAACAAATATTTTAACTCTTTTGCGTCCGGTATTGTTCGAGGATTTCCTGCCAAAAAAAGCAGATCGCACGTGGCTTTGCCGAGCGTAACTCTGACATCGAAAGCAGTAGAGTGCCGTTCAAAGGTCAAAAGACTCGGCAAGTCTTCTGGTCTGTGGTCAAAAAAATTTTTTGGTTGGGGGTGCGGTTTCATTGTGAGTGACCTCATAAGTGGAGGGCTTTTAGGCCACCTTGGCCCACTTCACCTGGCCCTAGGCCCAAACTGTTAGATGTTTGTGTTTCATTGATGTTTCTGTTGGAAACTAGGCCACAATCTGCGCCTTTTGATACTTTGGTGACCTGCTGAGGTTGCGGATTCAAAAGTTTTGATCTAAAGTATATAAAATATTTGATTAATTAAATAATTAATTTGTTTATTTTAGATCACAACTTTTGAACCAAAAGTGCTAGAAAGTTGATCAAAGGCTCAAATGACTCGGACTCAAGCCTAGTTTCCAATGAAAACTTGAGCGACATACGTTGGCCTAGCGGTTGGGCCCTAGGCCAGGTAACATGAGCCAAAACAGTCCCAAAATACTTCACTTATGACATCACTCACAAAAAATATGCAATCCCCAACCAAAAATATTTTTTTCTAGTGCAGACTAGAAGTCTTGCTGAATCTTTTGAGGGTTTGAACAGCTCTCTAGCGCAATCGGCAGAGGAGCTATGGCGCTGGCCGAAATCCAGGTACGATCTATTTGTAGGCTGGCTGTCAAGGTGTTAATGAATTGCAGAAAATGGCAATTGAAGTCAGGGTTGTGGCGACAAAAGTTTCAAAAGAAAGTGTACTATTGCAACATTCAAAATATTGTTTCTGGTGAAAAATATGGTACTGAATGACTTGGCACTTATGCTGATGTTGAAATAAAAAATATGCCCATAAATGTCATTTTTTCTGGTCATCCTTATTTTTTAGTGCAAATCGATGGGAGCTTGCTTATTTTATTAATGGTCAGCAGTGTGCTAAAGTAAGCAATTGTTATTCATCAAATTTTCAGACAATTGAATGTCGTGTTCTTCAAAGTTCAGTGATGGGTTGTTTATTATTTTTAATCTGTATGAATGAACCTGCTTGTGCATCTAGTTTTTAAACTGCACCTCTTTCACATGACACTTATCTGCACTTGTCTCATAAAGATATTTAAATGTTAGAAACTTATGTTCAAATTGAGCTTTGTATAGTTGATACTCGGGTGAGGTCTAACAGATATCAATGAACCATAGTAAAACAGACTACGTGTCATTAACTACAGCCCATTCACTGCATATATGATATTAACTACAGCCCGTTCTTCAAACTCTAAGCTTGAAGTTTGTTTGAATGGTGTGATAATACAGCAAATTGACAGTATCAAGTATCATGATGTTGTAATTGATAATAAACTTTCATGAAAACCACAAATCATATCTTTCATTTGCATTTACAATATTGTATAATTGACTGAGACAAGTCTGTCCAATCAGTACAAGTGTCATCCAATCAGTACAAGTGCTACAAAACTGCATTTTGAAATACATGGCTTTTACCAGTAGAAGATCAAGTGCAAACAATATTTTCAAAATAACTAAAATTCTAAAAGTTTCTGATATATGCCAACCTAACTTGGCAAAGTTCATATCCAAGTATAATGCCAACATATTGCCATCATATTTTGAAAATTTTTTTCAATCTGTACAACATCCATGATCATGGCACAAGGCAACAAGTTACAGAAAATTTTCATCATAAGCATGTTAGATCTGATTATATCAAAAAAAAAATGTTGCAATATTTAGGAGCTGTTGAATGGGATTGTATTACTAATAAGAATAAAACTTTTTCATTACAGTTATTTTCCTATCAAGTGGAAATCGAACTGTTTGCTGGGTATTGACTCTTTGTGGGATATATATGTGATTTGAAAGATGGTTATGAATTGTTTACCTAAAACTAAGCAAATTTATTTCAAATTTTTTGTTTTGAACATATCTTGTGCATCACCTGTACTACTGACATTTGGCAGTTATTAAATACAAGTTGGACTTGATTAAGAGACAGATTGGTCATTTCTTGCCCAACCTGTGTTGTTTATTTAAGCTTTGTCATTTGAAATGTGTTATTTGTTGCCTACTTGCATCATAAACATGACTTGATAAATGAGGTTTTATTGGGTAGAACATATGCCTCAGTATAACAAGGAAATTGCAAGTTTGCTAAAAAAACACCAGGTTGATATGCAGGAAGCAAAGTTTGTTTGCACAGAGACAAGGGAAAGTGTGTTGGGATTTGTATTAAAGCAATGTGCCACAGCATAACAGCTGTCCCAACAAGCTATTTTCCTGATGCTGTATTCTTTAGGAGCTTTTCAATGTCTTAAATTCTGTTTATAAACTCAATACGATCTTTGGTTCGATTTCAATGGTCAACAAAAAATTGTTGCATTGATGCACACATTTAGTGCTGAATTCAAATCTGACCTTAGTTTTTTTCTGCAAGCTAAAACATTCAGTGCAATTCACAATTTTTCATTTTTTGTCCAATGCTAAATGTTTCCAAAACAACATTTTTAATAAGTGGTTTTATGGCTAGCACACAAAAAAAACAGCCCAAAAATATCAGTATGTAGCAGTACAGTGTATATTAACATTGCAGAAAGAGCTTACAGTCAAATGTTACATGAAATACTGAAACCAACAAAGCAAGCTCTAGCGTTTCAGCCAACTATTTGAGGAAATCTCCTGCCTGTTCCTCCATCCTTTTGCAACAATTCAAGCTTGCCTCTAACATTTAGGAAAATAGTAAATCACAGCAGTGACCACACATCAAGCGAATCAGTCGCAATTTATTTTCACCAGGAAACTAGTTTCGTGTTAAACACATCTTCAGCGGAAGTTGACAATGAAACGATATTAGAAAAACCTTGTACTGTTGTTAAGAACAATTGGCAAAATCAAATTAAAGTCAAAATCAGAACTCCACTAGACCGTCAACAACGCTGCCAAACGCCGATTGCTAGACAGCTGTTCCTACACAGCTCTCGGATTGACAACGTTACTCTCGTATCACGAGGTCTTGTCTCAGGCGATCAAGTGGCTTCAACAGCCTGTAACGGGCATGGGAATATGTCTGGGAAATTTAGCGTTAACTCAGAATTCAAACTTGACTGTAAATTAAAGTGAAAACAATATGGAAAATCAAAAAGACTGGTTTTAGTTAGAAATAATAAAGTTAACACTATTGCTGGGGCACAGATTGATGCAAGTAACAATGTTCTGTTTTTCCATGCCAAAGATTTAAAGTAACCATCCATAAATCTTTCCATGCTTCTCAAAGTTTTTTCAATTGATGTCAACTATGGTGGAAAACTCCAATGGCTGGGATTTGCCTCCTATTGGAACCAACCAGTCAGGAGATTTCCTCAAACAGCTGGCGGAAAAGCTGGAGCTTGTTTTGTTGACTTCAGTATTTCATGTAACATTTGACTGCAAGTTCTTCCTGCAATGTTAACATAGACTTGTTAAGTCTTTTGAGGGGTAGAACAGCTCTTTAGCACAATTGACTGGCGAGTTGTGCAGTTGCTAAGACACGTGAAAACCAGTTGAATTAGGCTTACACTACCAGCAGGCAAGGTGTTAACAAGTAAAATGGGATATGACCAATGAACAATACTTTCACATGAATGCCACTGAAAAGGTTTAGGAAATTAGCTTAGCCATGTACCAACAGTTTGATATGATGCAAAATTTACTTACAAGCAATGAGATGATTTTTGTTTTAACGCCATGCCATAGGTGCACCGAAAAGTAATCGCTTTTGCTTATCTTTTGTGAATTTGTCCAGTCTCGAAGCATTTCTTTGCAGTTTTGGCAAACAAACTTGGAAGCTCATTTTTTATCTTGATCAAAAGAAACTTTGAAATGTGCTTTGTAAGCTAACTTTACAAACAATGATGTGTTGCACCTTTGAGGAAGCATGTACAATGTATACTATACATGCCACAGATGTAACAAAATGAGTCAGCTTTATTTTTCCATTTTCAACGAGAAGAAGCCATGTTGAAATCTGGAACTGATCAAGATGATAGATCTGATAGTAATCATATGTTGGCATTAAATACAGTTCAAAAAAGCCTACAGTTTGAAAACAAGTATCACAATAGCAGAGTATTAACCAGATACAGGCCGTAAGGCACACTGGATTATAAGGCCCACTTTCAATTTTTTATTGCTAGCTGTTCTTTCATTCATAAGGCACACTGAATCAAAGGTGCAAAATGGCTGATAACATAGGAGGGAGTTTGATCTGTCACACATGCCTAATCTGCTAGAGCAAATAGAATGAACCAAAAGCTGTGTGGGTGTTTGATTCGGTGTGTGCCAATGTAGTCAGGAGCCTGCTGTAGTAATACATGTAGCTCTGTGTGCAGTAGCCTCGCAGAGTAATATGACCTGTTCTCAAACCAACATTAAGGTACAGTATGTGCTAGCTATTCACAGAACCACTGGCGCTGTTCATTACAATTGTTGTTGGTTTGTTATGTAGCACGATGTTGTGTTTGCAAAAAAATCATAACTAGCATGTGAATAAATAGCATCGTTTACCACATAAAATTGGTCCTAAGTGAGAAAGCACAACCAGATTCATATATTGAGTGCAGCACATTATAAGGTAAGGTAAACTTTCTATTTTTTAGGAAATTAAAGGATTTTAAGTGCGCCTTATTTAAAGTTGTGTGTTGATTGAAAGCTATAGCTTTGTGACCACAGAACAATGAAGCTCACATAATGCTGTGTTTATTTTGCCAATCTGTGTGTCAGTGTTTTTTTGTGTTTTCTGCCACTTGTGATTAAAAATCCCAAGTTACTTGAACTCTTGACCGGCTTCAGTGTATGGCTGCCGTACTTATAATGTGCATTGACTTGGGCTTTGGAGAATTTGTACTTGGGAGAAACACCACAGTCTTTTAGTGGTAATTTTCATTTTAGCATGAGTTCACACATCTTTACACCAATCAAATATATGTTTGAAGCCATCTCCAGAAGATGCAAGAATTTCCAAATCATTCACAAAGAGCAAGCAGCTGATCCTGCAGCTTCCAGTAGTGGCAGTTGGCACATTAATTGAGTTTGCTGTGCCAGTCTATCCAAATCATGAAGATTGTGGTGAAGAGTGGTGACAGTGCACAGGAGTTCAGCATTCATGCTGAATGATTTTGACTGAATGTTACTGGTATAGATACTAACTTCCAATCCCAGTAGGGAAACAAAGACATGATGGCCATCAGCAGTAATATCTATTGCATACTCCCAAGATGTCTAACTTTTTGGAGATTAAAAATTTTGGTTTGTGGTGTCAGGGCCAGGACATAAACAGCACTGGTTGTCCTCAAACTCGGATTAAGTCATTTTACCAAATGTTTTTTCAAAGCACTTGGCATACACTTTTCCAGGTGGTCTGGGGAACAAAGTATCCTTGCATTCTTATCTTCTGCATGAGATTGATCGCTTCAGTTTGTCAATTCTTTAATTTGTTTGAGAATTCACACCACTTGACACACACGAGTTAGCCAAAGAACTCCTGTTCAATGTTTCAATTCAGATTTCATCACAAGCTGCAATCCTGATTTTCAAGGTCTTTGTAGCTAGGGATACTTGAGCCACAATGATGGTGTTTTTCTCCTCAAAATACATCTAATTGCATGAATGTGGTTGGAAAGATTTTTGAAAAGCTTTTTATGCCATCTGTTGTCTGAGTTAATGATGTTCATATTTTGAGTAACTGATGAAATCATAACTGATTTAAATATCCACCACTCTGCTTCTACGCCCAGTGAACATTCCGGAAGCCCTGGAACCAGGATGGTATGCATTCTGGAATTGGATTTCTTACATTCATGTTGACCGCTATTCTCCCTTTATTTAGTATGATCTCTTAGTCCTGTATGTTCATGTAAGCCCTGTTGGTTTTTCCAAACATAAGTGTTGACAATTAAGTTTTTATCAGTTGAACATTTTGCCAATTTCTTTATGTTAATATCCAAAACTTATCAACTTAATCAGAACTGGTTAGCTGAAATGATGGAGATATCATCTGGTGACCATTCCTGCCAAACTCCCAAACATTTTGTACCAAGTGTACTGGAGCAATTGCTATGTTAATAAAAACTGTTCATGATGCAAAGTGTGTTGTCGACAACAACGACGATTACTACAACTGAACAAGGAAAAATTAATCTCAAAAACAGAATACAAAGCAATTCAACCCACTGGCTCCCAACGACCGCGCATGTACGGCCTTCCGAAAATTCACAAGAAAGATGTACCCTTACGTCCAATTCTGTCGATGACCGGATCGGCCCAGCATGAGCTGGCTAAG
>Ga0210059_1001257_pt1 | contig 37626 bp, 17 predicted proteins | sample Ectturendosymbi2_FD_188042 | JGI IMG/M metagenome (GOLD analysis project Ga0210059, IMG submission 188042) | Ecteinascidia turbinata endosymbiont from Florida, USA - Sample 2 (SPAdes) (version 2) | ecosystem: Host-associated > Tunicates > Ascidians > Unclassified | place: Key West, Florida... | reverse complement strand
AGCCAAGGAACAGTTTGGCGGGCGCCCGGACTGAGACTGCCAACCCCTGCTGCCGAGCTAGCATAGAAGACAGGTTGGCGAACCTGCCTACCTGCAAAAATACTGTAATAACCAAAAAAAGCTGTTGCGGTTTAATTTTAATTTTGCGTTCTGTGAATACAAGGATTGCAGCGCATGTAGAGATCGCATCTGCCACGACCGGCGAAAGGATCAAATGACACGCAGACCTACTGTGTCATCACAAACTGTAATTTCAGCGATCTGGTACTTTGTGAATAGTGACACAACCAAGAATAGCCGTCAAATAACTGAAGCATGTCCGCCAAACAAGCAGCTATTGCTGGAACCAGGGGCGGATCCAGTTGGGGGGAGACGATCGCTTCCCCCTAAAACCTACGAAAGTAGCTTTTTATTCACCATGATTTTGTACAAATCGGAAAACAGAATTCACGATATAAGGTCATTTCGCCGTCCATTGTTTCGTCACAGCAGTGTTGTGAAGTATATTTCATCTCTCTTACGGCAGTGAACCCGTAATGAGACTTGACGACCAAATATTACTGAAATCGCCCCCCTTAACCTTACTGGCTGGATCCGACCCTGGTTGGAACACATCTCCAGGCAGAGCAAAAATCTGTTGGTATAACGCAGTTAAATCTTGCAATAACAGCGAACTATCATTACATACGCATTTGTGTTTAAGCAATTCTCCTTGCAAAATGACAGAGATCACGTATGTGTCTAAAACCGAGACCTAAACCAGTGCTCTTCAACAGGGGTTCCGTGGGTTCCTCGTTTTTTAGGGAAAATTATTTCTTGCTTCAATATGTTGATGCGTCATGATGTAATTTTTAGATCACCATGCCGCACTCAGACTCCAAGTAGGCAAGTTAGTTACAGGAGGTTGAGTGCAGATAACGCAACAAGAAATATTGATAGTTGTTAAGAAAAACGTTATTGTTGCATCATAGCTACACGATGTTCCCGATGTACAGTTCACTGTACAGTACTGTACATCGTTGCCAGATGTGCTATTTTTCCGCCAAATTTGGCTATTTTTTGATTTGGTTGGCGGGTGGCGTATTTTTTGGCTATTTTCGAAATATTTTGGCGGATTTTTGTACATAATTTAGACCAGGGTTTGGTTCTTGAAAACGTAAAAATCCACTTAATATTTTGTACTGCCATCAAATTCGTTGTTTGCGAATGCGTAAGGTCGTTTGCACCAGTGCCGACTGCTTCAGTCCAATGGAAACCCTGTGTTTGGCTTCAGTGATCAGCTTGTCCCATGACATGTCGATGTAGCAGACCAGTGGCGCCACTTCTAGTGTTTTCCGCTAGATCCAGTGCTTTTGCATTTCATCCAGGGTTCCAGTGGTTTTTCATTCATTGCTATCTAGTGTTTTTTTAGGAGTGAATTGAATGTAATTAACTACACAATTTTGTGTAATAATCACTCTAATTTAGACTTTTTCATTTTGAGCAATTGTAATTTGCTAAAAATTCTACCTAATTACATCTTAAATTACACAAGGGCATATAATCTGATTTCTCCATTTGCCAAAGTTTCGCATTTCAGAGCACAAGGAATTTCTCAAAAGCAATGGCGTGGATGTGCGGTTGGTCTTTTTCCACTATGTGGTAATTTACACGATTATTCTTTTATGCCTTAAAATCTTTCATTATGACTTAAGGTGTAACACTTTAACACACGAAATTGAAAGATTTTATGGCGTAAAGAATAATCGTTTGCGTATGTGAGTGTGGTATATTGACCATCTGGTCTGAGACAAATAAAGAAATAGATATATGTTTATCAAACACCCACCTGTTCAACACCAACTTTCTTGTTATCTGACAAATATGTCACGTATTTGTAATCTAGCGTTTTATTTGTGAATCTAGCGTGTTTTCTTCAAATCTAGTACTTTTCCCTAACAACAGAGTGGCAACAATGTAGCAGACGCGTGCTTGACTGCATTGATTCTACCTACTCAGAGAATTGGTTTTGTGTAAAGTCCTAAGTTGCATAAACACTCATAAAAATCTTCTAGAGATCATGGTTCTAAGAGATCCTATTAGTTTTAACAGCTTTATTTTTGATGTTTTATATGAAGCTAAATGGAAGAATGAGACGCTTGTGCCCAGTTTCGGTTAGAAAATCAAAACAACGATACTGTTTGTAGATTAATGAGTTGTAAACCACTACTTGTACAGATTGTTTTGTGAAATGTTCAATTTTTAATAACGATCTACAAGTTGCTGGAATGGAGTCATCGCTTTATTGATGCCAGGTCTCCAGCTTGGTTTGTTCTGAAACACTCAGATGTTCTTAGTTGCTTCTGGGGCTGATGTTGTCAGTGATAAACAAGAAGTGGCGTCAAGTTTCAAAGAATGTGAACAGTTTTGAGCCATGGATTCGAAAAATGCAAAGTAATGCTGAGAAAGCCCAGTGCAAGTTTTGTCGTGAAATCAGAACACAACGATCAGATTTAAGCAGCCATGATGCTTCTAATAAACACCAGCGTACTGCCGTTCCCCATTATACCATACGGCAGAATGGTGACTAGTTAAAAAGTTCTGATAGCAATGATGAGATGTTTGATTTTGCATTTGTAAATAGGTAATTGGCGGAGGCTGTGGACACATGTTATATCTGCGTAAGGTGCGATGATATGTACACCATCTACAGCCACTGCCTTTACAAATTGGCTTTGCAAAGATTGCGTGGTTCCTAAACGCGCCAGAGACTAATTTTTTACAGTCCACGGAATTGACAAAGTGAAATTTTTAGTAACTTTTCAAATTTTTTGTTAGTTTTTAGACTTGGCTATTTTTGGCTACAGGTTTTTGCCAATTTTAGCTACTTTTGGCTAACTATTTTGTGAAATTTGGCTACAAAGCTGTTTGAAATCTGGCAACACTGATCGTAGTAGTAGAGAGTAGACAACGGACTAGAGCTGCTGTTCAGCGTATGTGGCAATAAAATAAAAACAGTGTGCAACCCAACTTTTTACTATTTAGTCAAGCCAGATGAAGCAAAATAACATACTTTGTCATGTGAAGTGAAATAATAACAACAGCGAAGGTGTGGACGGTAATGAGCAATGCATTTCAAATGTAAAAGAGGCACCTAATCCGAATCAGACTAAATATAATTCAATTGCCAAAGTTAAAAAATGGGACGGCACATATTTGAGATAAGGGTTCTTTTTGCCAAATTCTGAATGTAGCAGATACATTCCAGAAATGCCAGAACGACCGAGTCATTAAATTTCTTGCTTTTTAACTTTTGTAATAACTGTTTATTTGTTGAAGTGTCTCATAACATAAAATTTGATTTTCTTGCATGTAATTCGTGTTTTTCAAATTTTTGTTAATGAGGTTCCATGACAAACGCGAAAGCATATCAGAGGTTCCGCGATGACAAAAAGGTTGTTAAAGAGCACTGACCTAAACAAAACGTTCATATTCTCCTGAGGGGTTTTGCACTTCCAGATCAGAAGCTTTCATTCAACACTAAATGAAGCCATCGCTTTCGTTTGGTATATTTCTGGTCATTACGATCAGTAAGTTTTGTCAGGAATTTCTTGCCGAATGTTAGGCTATAACAGCACTCGACCGACAACGTATATATTTTTAAATAAACACAATAACAATAGTATAACCAGAAACGAGTATGTTCATTTTGATGACCGTTGCTTTCACTCAGATGAGACTGATGAGACTCAGTAAAAAAACCCTATGGTCAAGTTCTTCCCCAAACAAGATAAATTTGGTTGTCAGCCCGCTTGGGCTTCTACTGCGTTTTGCAAAGCCCGAGTGGCAAGTGCGCAAAGCTTCACATTGTGGCAGCAAGCAACAATTAAGTTCACGCGCCGCGATCACTCTTCGCGTACGCTAGTCATTACGTTCAATCGTTCACATGTTAGTATCGGCAGAGATTACACGCCACGATCACTCTATTACTGCTTGTTCGCGCCACATATCTTTCGGTGTTGTTCTTCGCGCACATTCCGTTCGTAGTGAATCGCACATTCAATGCAACGCCAACCGAGAGGTTGCAACACTTCCATCACAAGCAACAGGTTATGGAGCTTCAGGATTTCACAAAGAAAGGAACCGTTAAGCTTGCATCCAAGTACTGTATTTCAAGGCTGCAAGCGGCAGTCCGCTTTAAGTTCAATCATTAAAATGTGCATTTCTAATCATACAAATGAACTCGTCGAATCGTGCGTCCCTGAAATAGCTTGTATTTGGACACAAGTGTTATTCTCGCCATTCAGATAGAAGCCGTAACCCCGCAGCCTAAACAATACGAAAGAAGCAGAGAAAACAAACAATTCTTTGTGGCATATAACTTTACAATAGACATCAATTTTCCGTCAATCTAAATATTACGGGTTAAACTTGCGTCACTGACGTCCAGGGCTTCAAAAAATGTGAATTTCCCGGGAAGCTTGTCGAAATTTCCCGTGGCCGCCAGGTGAAGACGATCGCCCCTTTATGACGTCGCAAAAGAAATTTGTTTTCTTGAAAACGTTGCGCTCAAGAGCCTTAACTATCACTGCGTTCACATACTGTAGATCAACTTGGATTGATTCAGCCTACTAGCATCGGTTCACATTCAACGTGTAAACAGTTGCATCCCCGCAGTATGTCACGCTACCGCTCGGTACCCAAAAACGAGATACTGACGAGTGCAAAACCGATGGAAGCGGAAAATCTTCGCGGCTAATCCTTGCTTAACCCGCGTTTAAAATTTGTATTTTGTGGGCACTATTCAATTTACAAGGAATTTTTACTACATTACAGTTTTAGAAAATTTATTTAAGTAATATGGACTGTTTACATGAAGCTTCGAAACAATCGCCGGCATATGGAAAATCGTAACACGGTTTCCAACGACCAACCAAATCGTAGTTTGTAGACCATTGAGAGACTTCTAGACACCAAACTAAAGATATCCTATGGGTAATAAATTGTAATAACCTCTCACGCATGTGTTACGGCAAGATTGTACGTAACTCGCACAGCAAGGTCGAGCAATTCCTACTCTCAAGACGCGTAATCACGGCGTGCCTGTTGCTCCTGCACAGTATAAGTCAGTGGTTCTCAATCTTTTCACTGAAAGGAGCCAAATCCAGATCTACGATTTTGTGAGAGAGTCGCACTAAAAAATTTTTAATGCAAGTCAATTCACACGTTTTGTTTTATTGCAGAACGAAGTCTGTTACACAAAATAATAGAGGTTTTATTCATAGGCGTAGACAGGGGGCCTATAGGGCCATTCACCTCTTAATTTTTAGAAGATATAGTCGTTGTGCTTTGATGGGCGGTATGCCAAAGAAAATAGTGTTAACAGTTTTCCCCCAAGTTTTGGGCTGGCTACGCTACTGGTTTTATTGAAAGACTGCTGAGAGCCGCACAAAAGGTGCTTGGGGGGCAGCATGCGACTTTCAGAACGTAGTTTTAAGACGTGTTGGCCTAATTTTATTTTTTACGCACGTAGTTACGACGTGTTGGCCTCAATGTCCTCTGACCACATGTGTCATCATAGCAGCAATATTAAAACTAACACTTTGCCGCCGCCATTACGAGTCTACCACACGCGACCTGGTTCACCAAAAAAGGCAGACCTTGTCTCAAAAAAAGCCAAAATAAACCATATAGCAGTCCTCAGACATGCAGGCTACACATACAGTAAGACATGCATAACCAAACAAAAATAGATATTAAAACTCGTCAGAAACATCGATAAAATGCAATTCAGATTTTTATAAGCAATTTCTTTCCCCGTAAATACACTGTCGTGCATTTGTTTCTTATTAAATACATCGAAAAATTTTAGGGCAACACTAAAATCTTTGCAATATTCTTTGCACCCTGCGTGGTCATAGACTCCCGTCAGAAGATATTTTTAATGAATATGCAGCTCAGACAATGTTTAGCCAGAGCCAAATCTTTCAGACTGAAAAAATTTTTTAAAAAGCCAGATTTGACTGGAATTGTTGATTTTCAAAAAAAGCTAAGTGTCTCAAAAAAGCGTGAATTTCAAAATTTGGTTTCAAAAATGCCAAATTGGCAACCCTGCACGGAACCAACGACTGCATGAGACCACTATTGTTAGGTAGGGGTAACTGTTGCGTCACAAGGTCAGGTATTGAACCACCGTGACTGAGCGAGGAAAATTCGTACAGTCCGTTTTGAAGTTTTCTTGCAATTCCTGGCGGATTATTTGACTTCACTTGACTTGCAGCTGATTAATTTCCCGGGAGCATGTACGATTTCCCGGGAAGCTCCTTCCCGATTTCCACACTTTCTGCAGCCCTGCTGACGTCATTGAAACAGATCTGATACCCGTCGCACCAAGGAATTGCACCGTTGCTGCTGCAGTAGTTGCACCGTTACTACAAGCAAGGTTCCCTCAACTTTCTTCACAATTCAACGTGCCCGTTAAGGTCAATCCACACTGAGGACGAGGCAGGAGTTGCCAGGCGCAATCTTTTGTTTGTTTCACTACGTTCAGGAGTACCTGTGCCTGAACCACGCAGGATTACCCGACGCAATAAAACAAACAAAGAATTACGCCAGGCAACGTCTGCCTCGTCCTCTGGGTAGACGCGCGCGTTAAGGAAAACTGGCCCCTATTCTGAAAAGTTTGGAAAACTACGATCGTCTTGTAATGTTTTGAAGGGAAATACGTGGCTGCAGCACTTACGTCACAAACAACATTGTGCGGAAATGGCAACAGCATTTTGTACTAAAAATAGGTGACGATCTTCAGTCAGTTACGAGGAACTCGTCTGGCGGAAGCAACACTCACACCGAATCATTTCGAAAAAATGTCGGGCAAACCTTATCGTTCAACCATACGTGGCTAGGAGCGTTTGGCAGATGCTGCTATTTCCAAAACAACTCGCTACTGTCGGTACGGGCCAATCGTCTACACGGAAACTTCGAACGACAATTTCGTAAATACGTCACCAAACCGACCACACCCTTGTTGAGGTGCAGCTTCATTGCAATTACACGTATCGGGTAGTAATCCTCTATCCAGACGAGCGACGTCATTTATTTATCGAGAAAGCACGTGATGAGGGAATAATTACGCAACTCGCGGTGGATTGAGAAAGGAAATCGTCACATACCATTAAAGACCGAATATTCATGGAAGGTAAACATGCCACTCAAACCAACTACTGTCGGCAATATTGTCTCCGTACCTCTGTGAAACTGAAGAAAAGACCAATTCCTCCTGACGCTTCCAGTGCATTGTATATATTCTTTGTTATCATTTCGCCGCACGGCTGGCACGTAATTGCGGCGTTTTCCACGCAACCTTTGACCTGCAAAACGACACTGACAATCTCAGTGAGGCCTTCCACAGAAAAAACAAGAGACACAATAATGAATGAACAAAGCATCCAATCAAATCGAGGCTAAAAACTTTGCTGCAGTACTGCGCTCTATAGCTGTGACGTAACAAGGACGATGTGGTCTTTATTTGTGTACAAAGTCTGACACCAAAGGATGGACTTCGGCCTCGGAAATCAGTAGCGATCGGTGATTGCTGACAAACACTACAAGTGCAACGGCGGCGTTGTAAGGCTTGGGTTCTTAAAGCGGAGAGCTGTGGAGCCCGAGCTTAAATTTCTCTGGATCCGGGCATCTAAATTTTTTGGCTCCTGCTCCGAGATCTATAAGTTTTTGGCTCCGGCTCCGGAAAGATTCGGTCCATTGAAAACTAAAAACCATTGTAATAATGGTACAACTCGTTCGCCCCAAAAACTGTCTGTGAAACCGGAACCCGAATTTCAAGCTCCGGCTCCACCATCAAAAAATTTTTGGCTCGACTCCAGCCATCCAAAATCGCTTGTGCTCCAGCTCCGGCTCCACAGCCCTGCTTGGGGGTATGAAAGATTGGAGAGGGAGGCGAGGCAGCAAAATATTGTTGAAAAACGGGATAGTGGTAAAAATTTGTTTTTCTGTTTTTTGTGTTTTTGAAGCACGAGCATAAATGACTAACGCCTCATTGGGTGCGACTGAAAAAGGTTAAGAACCTCTAAGGGAAAAACGTGTGCTTATCTTACAGCGTTGAAAATGCAATCAACCTGCGAATTTCGCAACGAAGATAAACACGCACAAACAAAACAATACATTTAACAAAAGCACACAAAAATTTATCGTTTCTCATGTCACAGCGATCACCTGTTCTAGCCCTGCACATGGCTTAGCTCGGGCCTACAGGCGATTTAAAGGAACCACGCAATAGCAATTGGCCCTACGAAAAAAAAAACAGTTTCTGAAGTCATCTCCAAAATGGGCTGCTGGTCCTAATTAAATGAATGGAGAGCAAAGAATGCGTTGATGAAGGTCATAGTGCGAGCTTTTACGGAAGATTATGTCAACAAATAACTGTAAGCACAATATTGCAAGGTATCAGCGAAAAACTTAACATTAAAATTAGTTCGGCTGAGTGAGGGAGCTTTCGTCTTCTTAAAGAAATTATAAAATTTTGCCGATTTGTTTGATTTCAGGTAAATCAGTCAGCTACCACTCAGGTGAGTTCCAATAGCACCTTTTCATTAATTTGCCTGTTTGATGAAAACACAGTCACAAAATATTTAACCAACACTGGGGAACAAGCTATCGGTACTTAATGCCTGCAGCATTGCAGCTGCAAAAAGCATGGATGCCTCCAAATGTCTCGTTAAAATTGTTAAAAGGGAGGTATGAAACGGTATCCTGGCAATGTTTTTAAAAAGCGTAACAGCCCAGTTTTACGGCAGTCGCGCATAAATGAAACAGCCAGGAAGCGGTTCTGTGAATGCAAGTCACAACAGCAGCTGAAGCCGTTCATGCGTGCACAACAAAATCGCCCATGCGTTACGAGTACACGTGGCAATGAACGCCGGCGCTATGGCGGTTTTTCTTCACATGTACTCACAACCGACACTCAACAAACAGTGCTGAGGCCGATGCTTGTAAAGCCTTGGCACAGAACAATGGTTCGAATCTTTGCCACGCAAAGAAATGTCTTCGTCACGGTCCAACGAGCACGGAAAAAGTTTCGCTTTCCGTTGGGGCAACGAAAACTAATAGGCGAGGACTGAACTTATTCCCTTGAGGCAGAAAATAGAAAAAAAAATTAAGTACGTGGGCGCCTATACTATCACTAAACGATAAGCGCCCTGCCTACGTTGTGCTATTTCTTAAAATGGTAAAGCAATTACCTGGTCTTGGCATTGTGGCTGACATACACACGTCAACTACAAACTTCAAACGATCAAGTCACGATCTCTCTCAAATGAATTTTTCCACAGCGAGCAAACCCTACCGATTAACGAGCCTGTGAAGTTACAGCGTTGGTTTGATCCCGGGTAGATTGACAAAAAAACTTTGAACTATTTAGAGCAGTGCTTCTCATACATTTTTGTTCTGCGATTCCACTTCAAAAATAATTTTCTATGCGACCCACTGATGGATAGCTTAGCTCTTTTGATGGATAGATGGAGAGTTTAGCTCTATGCGACCCACTGATGGATAGCTTAGCTACTAGACGTTACTTAATACTGATACGTGTAGACGTTTCATTACACATCTCACGTGGCATTTTTGTCTGTGGCGAGATTATGCAAATGCACACAATCCACGAAAAAACTATTATAAAGTAATAAAAGAACCGCAACAGAAACAGTACGGCGAATAACAAATCAACAAAAAAATAATTTGGTTGATGTAAGTTACCAAGCACAACTAATGGCATGAATGCAGTTGATGATTTTTTCACAGATCGTCCATTCGTAGAAAACGCAGGACGAAAAATATTCTCAACATTTTTTTAAAATCGTCGCTTTTTGGACTTGGTGTCAATTTTGGGAATGCCGCTTCGCACAAGTATGTTGTACAAAAGAGCAAGAATCTATGAAGGCCAGTTCTGAAACGACTAGGTATTCATTTCTTGTTTGCATCCAAAAGTCACATAGCCTCTGTTTTTGAAAATTCCAGTTGCCCTCATGTTGGAATGAATGCCGCAAGGTCAATATCAGTCACGTAAAAACGCGTAACTTGTTGTGCTTGGTTGATTAGTATCATTCGATAGCTCAGGCAGACATAATAGTAAACAGCTGACAGCTTGAAACACGGTGTTGCTACTGAAAATGCACCAGAAATAATTTCACTGCATGGCCTGCTTTTAATTTTCTTGCAAAGTCTAGACTCTAGACTAGACAAACAATTTTTTGATTTGCCAATTTGTTTCGCGACCACAAGTGGGGTCGCGACCATAGTTTGAGAAGCCCTGATTTAGAAGACGGCCCCATTCATCATTCTCATTTCATGCTCGGTCCAAATCATACTTCTCTTACTTTGACTTATAACTAAAGAAACCACGAACAGGTACTCAGTATCTCGGCGTATTCAGCACCTTTGCAGGATGCGGCCATCGCAACATTATTAAACAACTCTAACAAATGCACAACCATGAAATTCCTACAGTGGTCGTTCACACGTTTAACTAACGGAATAAAAAACGAGCAATAATTGCGGAGACAAAAAAGTAGTAACTGTCAAAAAACTCAAATAGAGAGCAACACGGCATTGACAGCAAACAGCAGTTAAAAATCTATCGGCTGAACGCGTGCTTGTTGTCTCTGAACGCTTACAGTTCCGCTTAAGTTCATCTGTCGTCACGCTACAGCCATCACGAAACAGCTATCTGTCGTTGGACTGGGGTTACCAACAAAGAATGTCGAGGAGGAACCTTAATATTTTCGAGACCCGCACAAACATACGATGAGCTTAGATTTACACACTGCCATTATCAAACTCAAGCAATGCGGTGAATTACCCAGCAAATCCCACTACGCGTGTTTTTTAATTATGCACGATGCTTTCTTTCGCAAGGGTTTAGCGCAGTACAAGTAATGCTAAATGACGTCCTGCACGATATTACGTCGTCAGAAAAGCATCAAAAAATTCAAAAGTTGCTGCGAATTAACGGAAAGCTTTTCCTTCAGGTTTCGAACGTCGATTGCTGCCACACACCAGTGTTGACCATGATCCGGTTCCCGGATCGCGATCCAAACGGATTCTGCGATTCAGAACCGGATTCGGATCAGACTGGATTTCGAAAAAACTCTACCGGATCAGATATGGATATCCAAACTGCGTTGATTACTGCAGTCAAATGCTTAATCAGAGTTTTTTTCGGATATAAACCGATAGGGTCAAATATTTGGACAGTACTATCGGATTAGGATCGGACTGGATTACGCAATGAAAACATTGGACTGAATTAGGATTGCAAAAATCGCCGATCTGCTCCACACTACCACACACACGGCCATATCATACGTACGTGCTTGCAAGTGCTTGTCCCATTTTTCTGTTGTTCCTCATCCCATCCGCAGCACTTGAAATAACTTTCGAAGTCTTCAACGGTTGACTTCTGGACATTCGTCATGTTCGGTGAAGTCCAGAGAGAGTGCAATACGTTGGTCTTGAAATATTTAAATGCAGTCAGTATGATTCAGCCACACTGCACCAAGTCTAATTCAACTGTGCCTAAGAATGCTATACTGGTTCTGCACTGTTACATACCACTTGTGTCTTCGTGATCGCCAAACATGCGATGGAAACTGAAATCTGGATGATGAATAGCAAGAAAAGAATGACGATGTACTGTTAGATGAAAATGTTAAGTATAAAATATTGAACTTGAACTAGTTGACATTACAAAGCAAAACATTTCCAAAATTGCTTTAAAACACCCGTACTAATTATAAGCGAAAGTCCACATCCAGCAATGTCTTCATGAAATATATGAAACTTTGGCAGTCAAAGATTATATTTTGGACTGAAAAACATGTTGATATTGTTTGGCTGCAATGCGCACCCATGATTTCTCTAGTTGCTAGGTGAAGCAAAGGAAAAGAAAAACTCAAAATCGTTGGACATGGAAATTCTATAGTAAAGTGTATGTTTTACTTTAAATCACTTCGATCAGAATGTATAAACTCACTAAAATGGACACCCAGTTCAACACGGTTCACAGGATAGACAGTTGTCAGGCAAAAATCAATCGTTGTGAGAGGTGGCAGAAAAATGAAATTTGAAAAGCAATCGTACATTTTACGCAGGTCTACGTTACCAACATGTGCAACTTTGTAACAGTGAGAGCAAAACAAAAGTTTATCACAGACCACTTAAAATGGTGTGATTTGTTTAACAAATGGAAGATGTAGAATTGTCAAAAAAGTCCAGTATATATGTAGCTTTATCGAATTTACACCAATAAAAAAATTCAGCTTAGTTCTTTTTAAGTTGTTAAACAAAAAAAACTGGTGAAAACATTTCAAATGCTCAATGGTGGTGCAAAACAGACACACAAACTTGCAAAACTGAGTAGATTGATACAAAAGGATACAAAGAACAGTAGAACTTGGTGATGTTTCGAGGCCGCAACAATACCAAGGATGGCAACCAAAAAAAGAAAAATTCCAGAGGCAATAATACCTGTGAACCATAAAAGCATCAAAGTTAAATAAAGTAAAGGCACAATTAAAATTGGGTATATATTAAATGTATAGATGCATTTTACATACTACAAAGGCAACCACTTTTGCCTTAAACACCAATTTGGACTTAAATTTATAAGAATTTTCATCTTGTTTTGACAAATCATTTTCAGCTCTAACCAAACACAAAATTCAAGGTACTGTAGAAATTAATATCAGCTAAAAATTTTTTATTTCTAGAAAATGAAGGAGCAGGTAGCAGCTATAAATGAAAAATTGCAAGAGATAAACCATGAGTATTTTGTTCTACCAGCACAGACATACATTATGCTGTTTGTGCATACTTGTGCTCATGTGGGCTAACTGGTAATGTTGCAACCTCTCCGGTGGTGTTGCGTTGATTGTGTGATTCACCACGAACGGGATGTGTGTGAAGAACAACACCGTACATATATGTGGCGCGAACAAGCAGTAATAGGGTGATCGTGGCGTGTAATCTCTGGTGATACTAATGATGTCAACAATTGAACGTAACAATACTGTACGCGAAGAGTGATCATGGCATGTGAACTCTATTGTTGCTTGCTGCCACAGTGCAAAGCTTTGCGCATATGCCGCTCAGGATTTCCGATCGCAACAGTAACAAAGACATCATAAAACAAAAAGACAAACACAAAATACAAACTGCCTTGCTGACTGACCTGACCATCCACGCATGGCTCGACTATCAGCACAGAAAGAAACTATTGTGCTATGTTTTAATCTAAAAACTACAACATGCCTAAGAGACTGTGCTGATTACATAGCACATGCTGGATTGAAGCTTAAGGCAGCAGACATAGCAGACCCAAATTATATTTATTTTCTGTTTGCTTCTTTGAATAAAAGTTCGAAAATTGCACTTTTCAACAAGTCAGGGTTAAGGGTGCAGCTTAAACATGCATGCAACTTGATCTTGACTAAATGCTATATTTCTGCTCAACAACTGCATGCCTTGTAAATCAGGAAATCTATTTCAATTTTAACAAAATATATATGAAACAAAATACCAATGCCCCAGAGGAAAATTTTGACAATATTCTGGCCTAATTTGACAGTTTTGCTCTTGATTTCATAACCTCCAAATTTATTGAAATGTTGACATGCAATTCATGCCTGTGCATTTCTGATTACACTCTGGCCAGGTAGAAAACCTTTTGTTCCACTGACTTGTAGTTGAATTGGTTTTGTTTAACAGAATAAATAATTTTGTCATCTCTTGGTTTGGTTAAAAATGCAGTTCTAAAATACATCCTACAAACCAGTAGCAATTCTCCAAAGTTTTCATGTTGATCTGAACTTTTTTTACAAAAACAGCAGTATCTGTGGAAGATTACCACATACATATCTCTAAAAAACAAAATAGTGTAAATGATTTTGAAACAACAGATTTGGTGAAGTACACCCAGCACCAAATCATGGTTTAATCTTTATAAAGCACGAGCATATTTGTCACCATACATGCAAAACTGCACATTTTACTTGCAAATCAAAAAATCAACTGCTCTGGCCAATGTACCAGAAGCATATGATATAAAATTAGAAGTATGCAATTGATTTTGTGGCCAGCAAGACCTACACCTAAAGCTAACTTGCAGCATTTATTGTGTCGTATCAAAAGAAACTGATCGATGAGTGGAATAGGGTGGTACTAAACTTTGTTTTTGGCTTATGGTAATTTCAGCTATTTGCAGTAGATCCTTGCATTGCAGCACATGAGACTGAGGTGGTAAATAATTACGTATTATGTAATGAAAAATTAAAATTTCTATCAAACCTTGTCCAGAGTTGAGTTTAAGTCTAATTCTTAAGATTTGTATATTAATATGGTTGTTGCACAACAGCTTTAAAGCTTTTAACAGACATTACACTAAGTAGAATCATATGTTTTATGTAAGCAACCAATACTTACACATCTCATTCAGTGTCACGATCCAAAAAACTTTCTAACAGCAACTTTGTAGTTTGCAGCTACATCTTGCTTTTCAGTGATTTATTTATTAAATCTCTGAATCTCATGGGCTGCTTTGAAGTATGTAAAAGTATTGTAGGCAATAGGAATTCACATGACTGCTTTGATCTGACATAATTCCAGTTACCATTAATTAGTGGTAATTTACCTGAGCACAACTGAATCTTGACTGGTAGGTTTTTAATAAAAAATTAATAATGCTATTCTCCACACTGCTTAGGCAGCAGTGGTTGGCATATGAATGGCATTAAGTGTTGTGCTTATCTTGACAGCGAACATCATTTTGGCGAAAAAACACCTGTCAGCATAGGTGTTAATGTGATGTGGAGGTTGTGTGTACCTCAGCTGCATGCCCTTGGCCCCCAAGAAGATGTTGCAATGACAATACAGGCCAAGACAACCAGATTTCATGGTGGTTTGCATTTCTCATGTCTGAATGAATTTGAGAGACGTTCCTATGTCTTTCTTCATATCGTGCATCAGACAAAGCTGCAATACCAATGTACAAGGTCTTGGTAAAACCTGGCATAGAGTTGAATTTCAGACACAACAGAAGCAAAGCAGACACACTAACCACAAGGCCTGATGTGGCATTTAAACCACATGATACTCTGCAGAAAATGACACATTTCCAATGTTTGAGATAGTGCCAACAACAATTACGAAGACAACTTGTTGCAATTTTACTTACCTCCAACAACTTCAAAAGTATCAATCACTGATGCTGCCTTGGCATATGATGCCACCCCAATCAGAAGTAAAGAAACCATCTGCAGTATGACAATGTGATTTGTAAATAGCATTCTTCAAACACTAACACAAGAATTCACAGTATGTATAAAAGCATGAACCAGAGCAGTAGTAAGTAGCGTTTCTGACACAACACTTTTTGCTGACAAAGCTAGTAATTTTTGAGGTCTTACCAAAACATTGTCTACAGAGTACTTAGTTCAAGTGCAAGCTTAGTCACATATGCCATCTGAATACTAAGTTGTCTAATTAAAAAACTCCATCAATAGCACCATTTGTAATGCAGAACCCATCAACAATTAAACTGTTTTGCCCTCATCTGTTGTAACACTTCAAATATGACACCGAGGTCTCACCAGCTAACATCAGCGCAAAAGCACTATATATTTGATGTAAAGCTTGATGGGTGCTTGCTGCGAATAACTTGTGTAGACCAAAAGTTAGCTTTGTACATTTAACTCTTTGGCGTCTGGCTGCTTTCGGAGATTTTCGGAAAAAAAAACAACGCCTAAACACACGTGGCTTTGCGCGGGAATTTCTCTGGTCCGGCATGCTCCACAGACCCAGTAAAAGTCTCAAAAGACACAGCAAGTCTTCTAGTCTGCACTCTAAAAATAATTTTTTGCTTGGGGGTGCGGGTTTTTTGTGAGTGACGTCATAAGTGGAGGACTTTTAGGCTGCCTTGGCTCACTTTGCCTGGCCCTGGGCACCAACCGTTAGGTGGTGGTATTTCGCTGAAGTTTTTACTGGGAACTAGGCTACATCTGAGTCTTTTGATACTTTGGATGACCTGCTGGGGTGTCGGTTCAAAAGTTGTGATGTAAGTTAGTAAAAATATTTGACTAATTAGTTAATTAGATAATTAATTAATTTGTTTATTTTAGATCATAACTTTTGTACCAGAAACGCTAGAAAGTCGATCAAAGGCTCAAAAGACTCGGACTCGAGCCTGGTTTCCAATGAAAACTTCAGCAAAACACTTTGGCCTAGTGGTTGGGCCTTAGGCCAGATAACATGAGCCAAAATGACCCCAAAACCACTTCAATTTTGACGTCAGTCACAAACAATCCGCACCCCCCAACCAAAAAATTTTTTTTCGAGTGCAATCTACTAGACTAGCTGATCGGTTTGAGCCCTTGAACAGCTCTCTAGCGCAATCGGTGGAGGAGCTAGGGCGTTGGTAAGGCAACCGAAAACTGTTGTTTTTTAGGCCGAAATCAAAGTACAAATATATTGTACGCCGGTTCTCAAAGTGTTAAAAATTAAAACTTAGGATGGAAAACTGTCAATTACCATCAAAATGCACTTTGATTTTCAAGTGGAAATTAAGGCAACCTTACCAGAGAAACCATCAAATTCCACTTACCAAAAAACTAAAATACCAGCATCAGCTAAAATCCAGATATATGCATTGGTTGAGTTTACTTCGTTTGGCCTATGTAAAACTTTTATTAAGTGATTGTTTAATGCTGTGTAATAAAAATAATTCAGAAACATCGAATTTGTGTAAGAGTCTGAGACTTAGGTATTCTATAACAAGGACATGGTTAATTTCTTTCTTGATATTACTTACTATTTCTATAAATGGTTGCTGCTGGTCACTTACCCCCAATTTTCATGAAAAATTAATCTTGTTTTACCATACATTTGCACAAAAGGATCTTTTTGTTTGAGATTATTTCAGCCTTACCTCAACTTTATTCCTCTTCTTTTAGGACATCTTATAGCAGAGGCATAATCTACTACCCAGCGACTGTTAAGAAAAGCATGAACTTCTTAATTATCAAAGGTCAGTGATAGGATATGTATATGCTATTTGGAGTTGATGAAATCATACCATACCACATACTACATCACGATTAGTAGCTATGTAACAGCCACACATACAATTAAGTGACAGTACAAAGATTGTGTGGGTAGAGGATTAATGGTGGAAGTAACAGCACATTTGCTTGAAAATACCATATATATGTGGAGGTAACTAGGTACTGAATATGTACCCAGTTATTTTTGTTCAAAGATATAGCAATTATATATTCTAAAAGTAAAATCACAAGTTTGAACTATTGTGGTAACACTTACTTTCACATAGACTTGTTACAATGTCCCTATAAACTAAAAGCCATTTAACTTCATCAATAAGAAAAAAAAATCTACAAGAACATGCAAGGACATTACATATTATCCACGCTACAATTTCTACGTTTAAGCATGGGGTGATAATGGTATAAGATTATTTGACAAAACAATAAAAGGAAATAAATTGTCAGTCATGGTTCAGTGAAAACCAGTGCACCATGTGATTCATCATTTCAGCAATTGCAGTTCAGCAATAGAAAGTTCTCAGGATTTTAAAGCACAGTCACCTTCAAAAAGCATTGAGCTAGACACATTTTTTTATTGTTAGTGGATTTTGAGCATAAAATTCTAGTATCTATTAAATGTTTGAAAGTCTACTTAGTAGCTGGCACGAAATGCTTGTAATTAAAAGGACAAATTTTTTAACAAGTTATATGCCTTGTAGGTGGATGTATTTTAAAATTGCCCTATCACAATTGATTTCTACTTACACTGAAAAAGACAGGCAGTAAATTAGGACCAGCGAAAATTAGGATGTGCAGATGACTTTATGGAACACAGCACATGAATCAACAACTAATGCAAAAATTCAACAAGAGTGATCATATAGGAAATCACACTTAAACAAAAGATTGCACAAGTAATTGCAAAGATATGCTACTAACACTAAAAGCATGGCTTTCAATGAACACCAATATCTAAATAACTTACAGCAGGTGTTCAACATAGTATCAGCTTTTTTTAACACTGGAATCATGTCAGTACACAAATGTCTTGTCAAAACCAACTTACCAAAAACAACACATTCAGCAATATTAGTGAATTTTTTGAGCAGTTAAATCCGCCACACATGGTTGTTGGTTTCTCTTTTTCAAAAAACAATACAACAATTTGTATATCAAATTAAAAAGGATCAACCTGCAATCAATACAGTGTTTGTCATGAACAGTAAAGTACAAGTATACAAACTTAGAAATATGTCATAACAAGCACAAATAAGGTGTGCTAGAGCTGCAGACTGAAATGCATCTGCTAATGTCAAGAAAGAGAACTGTTTTATTGTCACATAGCATGAGCAGCAAAGCAGGCGTTTCCAAAAATCCAGCCCGCAAAGCCATTTCGTCCAGCCACGCAGACATTTCATCAATAATGAAAAAATGATATACTTATGGAAAATTTGTTGATTTAGTAGAATTTATTTAAATATCCTAAAATGATCACATTAGATAAGATGTCTGGCCCTCGAACTGTCGTGTAATAGCTTATGTGGCCATTTGACAAAGAAGTTCAGATACCCCTAGCATAAAGCAAGAAAATTATGTGAAGCACTAAAATTACATAACTATTAAGATTAATGACTCCAACAGGGTCTGTTTACACCAGGGGTGGGGAACATAACTACCACCACTGGCTGCATGAATTATGCAATATCGCTGGCAGGCCACAAAATTCAATTAAATTTATTCTAAAATCAACCTTTATCTAACTATGAGTAAGAGTGACTTCTCCTGACTTACTGTCTAAGTACCTGCCTGCTTATCATGGAGCTTGGTTTTGATGCGATTTTGTGCTCTAACTTGGTAACAAAAATTTTGATGCAGGCCATATCAAATGTTCATGTGGGCCGCATTTGGCCCACGTTCCACAGGTTCCCCACCCCTGTTTTACACAATTGAAAACTGCTAATTGCCAGCACTTTATACTCTTTGCGAGCATGTCAGACAGTTCACACCCAAAATAAGCAATATGTTAGTTGTGACCTATGGAACTGACTGGAACGTTATTCAGTATTCTATTTAACACACGATTCACTGAAGTGTTGTTTTCAACACCAAGTGAGCTATTAATTCAACTTTTGCAACAGTTAATGAAATTTATATTTCTTCTCAAAAATATGTTTGGTGTGATTGTTTCAGTTTTTTGACAGCTAAATGATTAACTTTTTAGCCTTCCATTTACCAAGATGTGGTTCTCGGCACTTATTGCCTAGCAAGAACTATTGTGGTAACACAAAAACTCCTTGTTGTGGTGCCTTTTTTCACACCTACATATGTTGACTGCTTATAGTGCCAACTGACATTTGGAATCTGATAGCAACCACTATGTTGTCTGGACTTGATTGTTGTTTGTCAGGTTTTACTAGATATATATGAGATAGTGTTGTACAGGTATTCAGGTAGTGATCGTTTAGACCAGGGGTCTCCAAACTTTTTTGTGAGGGCCACATAAGCTAATACAAAACATGTCGAGAGCCAGATGCCTTACGTAATGTGATTGTTTCAGGATGCGTTACATTCTACCAAATAAAAAAATTTTGGTAAATATGTTATTTTTTCATAATTGACAAAATGACTTTGTGTGCTTGATGAAATGGTTTCATGGGCCGGGTAAAATGGTTTCATGGGCTGCATTTGGAGACCTGTGGTTTAGACCATTTATAACCTTGAATTAGGTAAAACCATGCACAAATTTCACTCTGGAATCCTTCCTGACAACTTCATTCGCCTTATCCCCAAGATGAATCAAGGGCATTGTCATGCAACACACAGTGCAACTAGGGGTGCATATCTTTGGCAAAGACCCATACCAACTGTGGAAAAAGGTCTTTAAAGCACCTAGGCCGCAAGATCTGGGACATATTGATCCTCTCTAGATGAATGCTCGCCATTCACATTTAACAAACTTATCTCTGATATACTTATCTCAGATATACTTATCTCTGCATATGATGATAGAGAATATGGTGCTAAAACATGGAGTCCTTCATCTTTACTGTAGCCTAGTTAATTTTTATGCTAGAATCTAGAGCTTGACTTATAAGTTTTTTTGGGCCGATACTGATGTTTTTATTTTTCATTGCTGATAACTGATATTTTTGAATTACTCAACAACAACAATTTTATTTTTTTGGCCTTAACGTAAATGCACTTGTCAATGCAGACACAGTAAGGCCAGGAGGCGACAAAAAGACACTTCAGTCATCCTGTCTGCCACCACCCAATCACGTATTGTCAAAGACCCTAAACGAACGCGCTCACGAGCCCTGCGCCAACCAGCAAAAGTGAAAGCAAAGAGCAGAACATTTTCCAACCTTGCTCAATCACACGTGTACAATCCAAATAATGAGCAAGACCAAAAAATAATGGATACAATCCACATGCAAGATAAGTTTCAAATAAACGTTGCTCTGTAACATCACTTAACAATGAATCCATGGATTGTAGGCATCATCCGCGTATATAGTGGCGAATTAAATGATTGGCGTATTTTTTTAAACAGCAGTAAAGGTTTTGATTTGATATCCAGTGGAACTTCTTGCCAGATCTTTCGGCCCCAATAAACTATTGATTTTTTCCCGGTTTCTGTTCTAATTTTCGGTTATACATAGTTGCCTTTATTGCAGTGTCTGGTGTTATAATTGTGTGTCCAATTTACTCATTTAAAATTTTTTGAAATGTAGTCCGGCAAGTGCTCACTGTTTTCTGTGTTATGCATGATCTTAGCGATTTCTAATTTGAAAACATCGTTTAGCGTCACCAGGTTTAATTTGTGGAACAACGGCATTGAAGAAGCTTTATTATGACTAAACGTCATAATATGTACCACACGCTTCTGAAGTTTCGTTAAAGGATCTAAAACAGACTTAGCAGCACACCCCCAGCTGGTTATACAATATTGAATATGCGGACAAAGTAATGCAAAATACACTTTTTTAACCTTAAGCAATGTTTATTTTGCATCATGACACAAAATAAGCACTCCTGGAGCTATTTTGTCTTCCAACAAACATGATTGGTTGAATTGGTCACATGACATGTTTGGAACGCATGACTTGCTCAGTTGATTGTGATGTCTGTAATACCTCCCAAAAATATATTGTTACTAGGGCAACCAAAAGACAATAAATAAAAAATTTCCTGCCTTTATTAAATTTTATAAAACGTCCACAAACCAAATTTCACACTCATACCATGAGGGATTTGCAAGTTATTAGGTCAAAAGAAGTCAAAATTTATCATTAGGTCAAAATTTATTGTTAGGTTAAAACTTGTCTTGTAGCACAGTTCTTTTCTCTTCACCGATATTTTACTGAAACTATAACAACAGATAACTGATATCTTTTGCAAGTTTAGTTGCATTTCTGTAATAACAGTGGGTGTGTTGCAATTTCTGGCGTAATGATGTTATTTTGTGCACTATTGGATGATTGAATATTATGTAGGCTTTGCATTGTAAGGCATGAAGTACGTTTTTGCAGAAATTTGTTTGATAAATGCTCAATCCATTACACTGTAAATACAGTGCTTCAATTTTATGTTTTCAGGTTTGACTCTACTGTAGTTATTAATGTATTTATCAGTATATCATCCCTAAACGTGAACAATCAAATCACTTTTTTTAAGTACAGTGCATGAATATGCTGAGTTAAACACAACACCTAAGAAATAATTATGTTGCAGCTGCAAATGCAGAAAATTCATAGGTCAAAATAAAGTCAAAATTTGTAAATCATAAAGTCAAAATTTTAAGTTTGGGTCAAAAAATTCGTTGCCCCAATTATAACACTGCCTTAGCAGTATCATAGAGTAGTGACTATCACACATAATGTACATTACAATGCATGTTTTCATCTGTCGTAGCTACTGCCTTCAATAGTCTTACTCTAAATCATGCCTGCAAGCGAATCCACAAACAGGCAAAACATGCGTTGCGTATAAGTACTCCCTTGTGTTGGCCTATGTGCCTATACGCAGATGCACGCAAATCTCACAAGTAGGTAAACAACAATGTGCGGTGAATTACTAACAGAAACCATGACCTCATTGTGATGAAGAACCATACAACATCGAATTCTGTGCAAACCTGGGTCAGTGCTTGCTGTGACATAGGCACATTTTTTGACACACGCTGAAGGCCTTGTCTTGCTAGGCGGCTTTGCAAAAGCCAAGTGGAACAGTCAAGTCAACCACCACAGCACATAACCTGATTTGTTCACAAGCAGTCATCTGCTTAGTGCTTACCTTGCAAAAATCTATGAGTGAATGTTACGTCAGAGAACAGTTTATCAAGACAATTGCGCAGTGGTCTGATTACCTTGGACTATTACACACTACTTGATATAGTCTGAGGGCTGCGTGCTGTTAACAGAGAATTTGCATTAATCAGTCAGAGACGAAGTGCAACTTGGGGTTGGAAACATTCCATGCAGAACAATAACGTAGTGCTGGAAGCGGCTTTTGTGGGCAAATATTGTCGATATATATCAGCAAAATGCTGATACAATACATCAGCAATATCATATCAGCCGATATATATTGGCATGCTGATGCATCAGTTGAGCTCTACTAGAATCTATACTGACTCATTCCTTTTGTTCATATTATCTTCTCACAAACCTCTTTATTCCTAACTGATCTTCACCCTTTTATACAAACTCCCATTATTTTCCACATCTACTTTGTATTTGTTTGCCTAGGTTTTGCTTGTTTTATTTTTTTTCTTGAGTCTATTGTCAGTTATGTGATTTCGCTTTCTTGTTGGTGCTGGTGTTCTTTTGCTTTGCAGTAGCAGCGCATCATATCCCATGGATCACTCCTAGTGAACAATGAAATTCAAATACTACATCTCACCATATCTAATCCCAAGAGTTTCCACTCCATCTTCCCCATGTTAAAAAACTGCTGCAAGCATTTGTAGAGCTTGCTAGATGTGAAAAGGTCAGGACAACCTGCGCAGAATTTCATTTTAGATACGTTTATACTTTCTCTACCAAGGCCAGATCCTTACGGAACACCTGATTCAATGGGTAAAAACAGTTGTGACCCAGGGTTTACCGTGCAACTGTGTTGATCATCTGGTAGCTCCTTCCCACATATATGCAACACCACGAATTGAAACTGGACAGTAACAATACTAATTCAACTGTTGAGGGGCATTGATCTAATAACCTTCTGGTTCCTTCAATGCCCTGGCATTCTTGTACTAATTTGTTTTTCTTGCTGGAATACTAATTATCACCAAATAAAATCAACTCAACTCCACATTGGATAGGTATGTTTGGTTGTTACCTGCTTTCTTTCCCAGTGGTCACCTTGCAGGTGTTTTCAGTGTCGCTTTTTACAGCATTATCTTAAGCTAAATTGTGGAGTAGGAGTATGTCACTATCATGACTCATGAAGATGTGAGTGTTAAGTGGATATATACCATGACAATACTAATGAATTGCAATTGTTTCTACACCTTCATACTTCACTCATTAACTAACCATATTTTGTTTTTCATGTACCCATTATTGATTGGATTACTTTTATTGTTCAACCTTTTATAATCTGTTGCTATATCTGAAATCTCTGACTGGCATGATTTCCATCATTGTCTTTTCAACCTCGTTCTTCTAAGCTTTGTGCAATGCAGGATACATATGCAACTGCGATGCAGTCTCACAATTGACCAAGGGTAATTGTGTTGCTTCTTTGTAGTCTACGTTGACAAAAAACTGCTTTTTGCCTATATGGTACATGTCTCCTCTGTTTTGTAACGCCTTGGTTACTACCAGAGCTATGGAGCCATGGTAAAAATGACACTGCTGCTCCATCTCCGAAGCTCTTTTTTTCATGAGTGTAGCTCCAGCTCCAGAGCTATCTTTTTTCATAACATGGCTCCAGCTCTGGCTTCTGTTCGTTTTATACATAGCATTTTCAATTGTCTGGATGCTTCAAGTTGAATGAAAAATGAAATATATGAAGTACACAAAACTAACAGAATGTACCAAACTTATTTGAGTAGATTAATCTGATAGAGTTTTTTTACAATCAGCACTCTTACCATAGTGTGAAAATCAGCAAAAAATAACAGTCACAGGTTCAGACAAATCAGAGAACAGGTTCTGGAAGAAACGTAACACAAGATAACAGTGATATAAACAATTTCTGTAAAGACAGTTGCTAATTTTGCTGTTAATGCCTGAGGATCTTGTGTTATTTCTTTCGACCCATATCAAGAAAATGGCTGCTTGGAAAACTACGTTTGTCTCCAAGCATTTAGACACAGTCCAGTCCTAATTGACCAAGTGTTTTGCACTCATTGCATGCTTCATCCGTTGCATTCTTGGCAATTCCAGCTGAAACCTCTGCCAGTGCCTGATTAAACCATGCAAAGAATGCAAAACGCTCATTCGATTAACTCTCTCGTGTGTTCTTTCTAACATGCACACAATTGCATTAACACATATTCCAAGGTGTGTTTGAAAACCCTTTGTTCGAAGAAATAGTATGACTTCTAGAAAAAAATTACTTTTGCCTCTTTTACAATAGATAACCAAGTGTATTGATCTGATTTTGTATCTTTTGCACTCATAATAACAGCAGTAATAAGTCACAAAGCACAATTTAACCTACAAAGCTTAAGAGAAGTTCTTTTTAGATCACTATACTATTACATACCTACTTTGATCATTCTGACTAGAAAGTGAGATGTTGTGGTAGTTAACGTTTTTTGTACTTCTAAAAGTAGCACCACGCCTATCCAGCTACAATGCCACAGCCTTAGAGATGGTTCAAACCAGGCCTGCACAACATATGGCCCGCAGAAGATATTTTTGCAACCCATAACAGCTTCCTCATTTGTAGAAAATGTTGCAAAAGCTTAACCTCAAATAAGTAACTATCATTCCAGAATTTCTTCCATAACACAATGAAAGAGACTTTTGCGGCCCGCAGCAAATTTATGTTGATCATTTTGCCCTTTGAGCTTTCTGAGTTATGCAGGCCTGATTTGAACCAAGGAAACATCAAAGACTCGCGCATTGTTGCAGTCTAGTGTCGTAACTCGTAACAATCTCGTTTAGTGTGCTGTAAAGAGCACAGTAATTTTAGTTTCCAGTCAATTTGGATAATCGTTAGTATTTAGGAAGGGACCCAGAGCTGGAGCTACCTTTCATACAGTCACAGCTCCAGCTCTGGTCCTAAATTTCAAACTGAGCTACAGCTCCAAGCAAAAATCCCAGGTCCAGCTCTGCAGCCCTGGTTACTACATGACTTTCGGTTCATAACCTCCATTGTTATTTCTTCCACTTATGTGCATGACGCACTAGTTCATCTGTACCATAGTCATCTGCGTTACCATAGTCATCTGCGTTATGTAATTGAATGTCGCATATTACAAATTCATGTTGCACATTGGATAAATTTGCCCTTGCTTCTGTACTTAAATGTGTTCAATGCATTGCTTTCCACCTCATAACCCTTATATATTGTTGCTTACATCTGTCACGTAACTATGTGCATGATTTAGTTGCTCCTCTGCACATGCCTCAACTCTTCACCCATTGCTTGCCCAACATCATCTGTGTTATGTGTATGATTGTTATATGTATGATTTGGCATTCATGTTTCTGTGGTATATGTTGTTCAATTGAATGTTGCATTTATGTCATATCCTTACACTACAACTTCCCAATATATTTTTTTGATTTTTTTCTGAAACATATTTCTGAGATTGTTTCAGAAAAAAAGAATCTTGTGATTCATCTTGCTTGTTATTATCAAATGCCTCCAATTGGTCAGTAAATTGAAACATGGGGCACTTTGCAACAAATATACATTTGAGTTTAAGGATTGACAAGTAGTTTTTCAGAACGAAGAACGTTTGATGTGGCTCAAATAACACAAGGTTTTCTGTGATGCTGTCAAAGACATTCTTTTACATAAGGATCAAACTTCACACACAGTCTTATTCTGATAATACCCTTTTACAGATCTACCAACAACATGAAAAAGGATGAACACAACCAAAGAGTGATTTACATTGACAAGTCCAAATTCAGTCCCATTGCTTTCACAAGAGAGGAGATAGCACCAGAATGTATGTGCCAAGGTGAACAAAAAACTGGCCAATAACATGGGGAGCCTTAGGCACCTGTAATGGCCTGCATAACAAAGCTCAGATTTGCATTACCAAGGAGCACCCTTGCTGTAATACAAGGCTTTCAAGGCAAATGAAATGATGTTCATCTCCAGGTTACCATGGACATTGATCTCGGTCTAATTCCAAGGCCCGTGATATTGTGTAAAGGGGTCATTCTACATCAAATGAACCAAAAAAAATGGAGAAGTCAACCCACCATCTCATGCAAGCACCAGTAAGCACCAAAAATAAAAAAAAAACTTAGCCTAAAATCATAAAATCAAAAACTTAGCCTAAAAAATAAAACAATCAAGAAATCTTATATATCTCAAAAAACATACAAAATAAGCAAGTAAAATAAACGCATATATAGGAATATGCTAGTTGTGGTTCATTAAAGAAAAAAATTTTTATTCTAGCTCTTTCAGTTGTTGAGGTCTTGCATCTTTCTATTTTTTGGGTCGTTTCCATGGAAATGCTCATAGAGGAAGAATCAAACAACAATTGATTCAACTTTTTTGTCATTTTTGTGAATGATGAGGCCAAATGCACCTGTTGACCAACTTACGTAGATATCTGAGTAGTGTTTCCAATTCGGGGCAACATTTTAAAACCCAGGTTTCGGGTAGCTAAGAAAAGAAACCTGGGAAAACCCGGGTTTTTTCAGGTTTTGAAATGAATGCGATTTTGAGCGATAAAAAATTCAAATATCATTGTGAAATTACTACTGTTGGTCCCTGCGCAATTTATTAGCAAATTGTTAAATAAGTTAAGCACAGTTTTTCAATGATGTTTATAATACTGACGCATGACAATCAAAGCACACTTTCATCATTCAGTCTGTTTCTGAGTTTTGTGACAAATAGTCCCGTGGCTGAAAAAGCCCTCTTTGGTTCCATTGATATGGGCTTGATTGCAATTAAGGCATGGAACAGTTTTTCAAGGTTATTTGACCTTTGTAGCCTCAAAAAAACTCATTTCGTTTTTCACAATTTGTGATAGGAACTCTTCCTGTGCTGGAATAGTTGTGGTCTTCACTCTTATGGGTTACATGGATTCTGTGCTTTGATTTCAAATGGTTAAACTTTCAGTGCATGAACCACCTCCTTTTGTATAATGAAGCACACATTGCACTTTGGTGTTGGTTGAGCCTTGTATAAGAAGTGGATTTAAGCTTCTGATTTTCTTGAATTACTAACGTCTTTAAACTGAATGTACTGTACATGATTAAAAATCTACTTAAACCGCTTCTAAAGGAAAGCCAAATATTTTGTGGGAAAGTTATTGCAAACGGAAAAGGAATGAATCAATTTTGCAAAGAATCACAGCTTGTATATGAACTAACACATACAGTGGTGTAGCAAGGCTAAGTGCCGACCATAAAGTGCTGCCCTTTCCAACCCTCAAATTTGCTTATAAAATTTTTAAATGGAAGTTCATTCGTGCTCATTTAAAGATATAAGGATAAATGAAGCATCTTCAAAATTGCAATCAAATGCTAACAAACTGAAATGTGTCTTGTTTTTGATTGTCGATTATGATTCTTGGTTTTTCTGCTTGTCGACACCTTTCTCATCGTTAATTTTTCTATTTTTACCTTTCTTTGCAGAGGCATGTACGAACCCTGCATGTTTGGTCAAACTTTCCTCCCTATTGGTTTTTAAATCTCCGCTAAGCTCACCACATGATATTTCAATAATTAATCATTCCGGAGGATCAAACGAAAAAATTAAGGGATGTGATGGCGGCATACCTGCCTTAGAAATGTAAAGATTTATGTATGTTAAAATTTCATGTAGTATATCTGTCTTTAACTAAAAATAGTATATATACTGTGTATACCAGGCTATATAATCAAGCTGATAATATCATCTCAGTGATGTAAAGAACGTTTCATTGTTCACTTCACGTTTCAGTAGGTTTAAAACAGGCTATGGTTGAGAAGCGCTTGCTTGCAGTCTTCATCGTGGCCAATGCACTTGGTCTAGCTGTTGTATTGGACCTCTTACAATTACACGTGCATAGTGTTTTCCTTGCCTTTGTTCGTTACCAACAGAACCATCACCAGAAGGTTTTAAATGGGGAGACTGTTTGTGCAGGGGGATTGACATTCTAAAATTTGACAAAAAATCCACTGATTTATAGTTTCATATTTCAATTTTGGGGGACTTGTAGCTTTTTTGTTGGGGGCTAAGCCCACCAAAGCCCCTGTGGTGACGGGACTAGTTACCAACAGACATCTTTTTCGAAAACTATATTACTAAACCATGCCAGCTGGGACATAGGCTTTTTGGATGCCCAGCATGAATTACAACATCTTACGTTCGACGGTTATTGCGATGAACAACTTTATTCAGTGCAGCCATTACCAAGCTGTACAACCATTTCGATTAACACTCTTTTTAATAAAATCGTTAACCACAATCATATCTAAACATATCGTTTACCCTTGCGTTAGGTTTAAGGTTCTTGCCTCAAATTCATCGAAATGAGAGCAACACCTTTTCAAACTTTTCTTGTTGAAATAAATTTGTCTATGACTGCCAATGTTCAAAGTGTACCGTTGAAAAAAGGTGAATTCACAAAAACCACGTTGCCTATCGGCTGGCTTTTATTCACTCTACTTGCAGTTGAAACCTACAATCTGAGCTCAAAGTTACCCACGCAAACACATCAAATGCACTACCCGCTTCAAGAACGTCATTTTCTGGCACCATTACGTCATGCAGAAAAACAGCAATTGTATTGAAACTGAGAAAAGTTACCTTTGCAAAGCTCTTCATTTCAACCGCTAAAACGTAAGGTTGATAGACCCACCTAATTACTAGGCTGCAGCTTATGGCAGTTATTGAAAATACCCCACTGAACATTAAAGAATAGCACTAGATGTGCCCAGAAAGGTTTTTTTATAATTTTGGCGACGGCAATTAGTGGCATGCCAACACCTGAAATATGCTTCTTACCAAGGCAGTTTAGGCTAACAATCTTGCCCAAGGAGCACAATGGCGAGTCACTCAGTGTCTGTGAATTGGACACACAACCTTCCAACTGAGAGGTGGACACTCTAACAGGGACGGATTTACCTACAGGCCAAGTAGACCATGGCCTAGGGCCCCGCGCTTTTTGGGGACTCGCACAACTCCTTCCCATAATTACTCATTACTAACTTAAAATTTGCGAAAGTGCGCAGAGGCATAACTTCACAATTTTCTTTGAAATGAGCGAAAATGCAAACGTCAAGACTCTTATTAGTACAGTAACAACACGATAATATTGTTTGTTATGCAATACAAGAATGACAATACTACTTTTCATCGCAGTTCTGCAGTGTCTGTCACCCTTGCGTTAAAATTTGACGTTACGGGCGTTCTAAATTGTGAAAAACTTCTTGATAACTTCGCTTGCCTGAAGGCATGAAAAAAAACTTCATATTTGGTATCTGCTGATGCAGATAATTATATATCTGCCTCATCTTCATGGATATAATTGCTTGTGCTAGTGAGTGCTACCTATGGTAACGGTTTCAAATGTGCTTTACAGAAAGGCTTTTAGATTGGAACAATGTTGTAGCCAGACATTTTGATTGGAGTGATAAAAAACATGGACACCTCGCTTTGGTCATGAATTTAAAGAAATATGCATACAGTGACGTCAGTTTGCTACAATGGGCCAGGTGTCCCCCTTGGCTACCTCCTGTCTTACAGTATGCCTTGTTGTTCTGTACAGGCTAGTTTTTTATAGCAAAGGTAGAGCTTTATAAAATTTCGTTATTTAATTTATCAGTGATGGGTTTCAGTTGTCGAAGTTGTTGCAGCAGTAAATCATTTAGTCGCTTCTGAAATACTAGATCTCTAGTCATTGCAGCACGGTGGTCTCTAGTAGTTAAGCATTTGTCAATTACGCTGTTTCTGGAATATGAGCCTTAGTAGGCAAATTTGTAGCGTGTTTGATGCGGATCTTATTTTCCTTGTTTCCAACTAGATTGCCAGTATACAGAGCTTCCTTGTTGAAGTTCAAGATGTTAGTTAAATCAGTTAAAACAGTTTCTCGTGAATTTTACTTAGATAAACGTGTCTACATTGGGCTTACTTCATATGGTTAGCTGAAGCCTGAGGGTGTTGTGAAAATACTTTGTGCAAAACTTGTCTTCGTGCTGTTCACCATCAGCCTACAGCAGGGGTGGGCAATTAATTTGGCTTAGGGGCTACTTTTGGAAGGCTGTTTTTAGCAAAGGGCTGTCCTTCTAATGGAAATAAAAACAAGTCACTGAGAAGTTAGCCTAAGCACTAAGCTGGAGGTAGTTTCAGATTTAAGGATTATTTCTGAATGCTCTCGTGAACCACTGAAAATGATGTGGCGGGCTGCTAATTGTTCAGCCCTGGCCTATAACATAGAGGATTAAAAACTATATTTTGTATTGTTTGGAAAGCCTGTGTCCACTGAATCGATTGTGCTCATTTGTTCGATGCAAAAGGCTATGTGGTTACTATAAAAATGGAGTTTACGTGCAGCTAATCAGATCAACAACTTAGACGATGTTTTCGACAGCTGCAACATGGTCCCACAAGAAAATGTATATATCTGAAAAATAAACCTGCATAAAAGTTAGAAATCACGGAAATTTAAAGAATAGAACTTCTGCACTATAAGAAAAAACTATTAATTCCAAGAAAAGCGCGCATTGACTTTTGCTGTTGAGAGGAATGTAGCAAACGCTCTAATTTCTGTTGAAGATTTAAGGCAATCGTAGAACCAAAATCGGCACCACAAAAGATAAAATTTTGAGGGGGTAATACATGGAAGAGGGGCATACTTTCACGTTTTTAAGACAAGCGACCAAATGTGTCACACCAGCATGGGGCCCCAAAAACTAAGATGGCCTAGGGTCCCACGCTCCCTAAATCCGTCCCTGCACTCTACCACTGGGCTATCGCCGCCGCAGCAAAATCTTTATCGCCAATGCCTAGGTGTCAAAAGATGTTATGATGTGCAGTTGGGATGTTACTGAGAAACCAAAGATATAAGAAAAAGGATTAAGCTAGCCTCGACTATTTACGTGATTTCATGCAAAAATTTTTTATCAGATTTTGAGAGGAGGAACAATATAAACCGAAAACAACTGGAGCACAAACGTTTTTAGTCTGCAGTCAAATGTCATCTCTTTCCTTTATGCAAAGGACTTGACTGAGATGGCTAAAATGGCTTTGTCTGGCACGGAAGGTGTAGGGACTGGAGCACAATTAAGCATGCTTGTTAATAAGGGGTGCAGGAAAATTTTCCTCACCCCCAGAAAAAATGTTTTGGACGTAGTTTAAAACTATTGGACATAGTTTAAAAAATTTGGGCCCCTCTCAAAAAACTCTTTGACCCCTAAACATTTTATCAATTCACTCACTCCAAAGCCACACATCGTGTCTTTTTTGGCTAGCCTACCAGTCTAGAGCTTCTAAACATGTAAATTGAAAAGCGGTAGAACATTTAAAAATACATTTAAAATAATAACGAAAAACTAAAACTTTTAAACACCTTTCAAAAATTGATTTTTGGTCAGCGAAGTGCCGCCCCCTTAAAGTGCCACCCGTGGCCCACGGTCCCCCCTTGCTACGCCACTGAACACATAACAGCTTATAAATGAACTAACTAATAACTATGAAACTATGGCATGCCTTTGAAGAACTACCTAATGTGGTAGCAATTTAATTAGGTTAGCGAAAAGACAAAAGTTCGCGTAGACACCTATTATGTGCACATGACGTCACGATCCGTCTGAATAGGTCAATTGAATGAAAATATAAGTGGACCAACAACGAACGTTCGATGGTCACCGAGCAAAACCTGCACCTTGTGCCTCATAATAATAGTTGAAAGTTCAAATGTGGTGATTTGGCTGTTACACGCCCCAATCAGCAAATTTCAGTGTTACCAGAATCGCTAATATTTGAATGCAACAGCAATTCCAGGATTTTTAAAATACCCGGGTTTGGTAGTTGAAAAAAAGCGGGTTTTGGGTAGTAGAAAATAGCCAAAAAAATGGGTTTTGGGTTCGGGAAAAACCGGGTTGGAAACACTATATCTGAGACAATCGCCCAAATCTAATACTGCTTAACCCATATACTTCACTCATTAACAAACGCACACAAGAGATGCAAAAAACAATGTTCATCATGACAAACCATGAAAAACTAAAAAGCAATACAATAACCCATGGACCATAATACAACAACCCACTATGGAGTATCATTAGTTGCATGTATGTCCCAGTGCTAAATGAGGTTAAAGAGGCACAGGTGGAAACAGATTGCAACAAGTTCAACAATAAATGTAAATGGTGATCCAATCAAGTGCTAAGTATATGAAAAACAAAATAGAGTTGGTAGTTGCAGAGCAGAATATATAATTCTAAAAACTTAACTCATTAACTAAGAACCTCTCTCACCTACGCTACAGCATATGCATGACTCACTGTTTTACCTGTATTCCTCAACTCTTTATGCACTGCTTGCACACCATCATCTGTGTTATTAGAATGAATGTTGTGCATATGATATAATGATTCAACATTTGTGTACACTTCCTTTTGGTACTTTTGCATTTGTTGCTCTGTATGTGGTTTTTAATAAATATGTGTACCCTTTGGCATTACATATGTGTTGTTTTGTTTTCTTTTGAGCAGGCCATCTTTCCTTTTAGTTTTTGGCCTTTTATGCCATGACATCCATTTGCCCAAAACTTATTGTTTGGTTAGCAATAGGCAAGCTGAATGTTCTGGAATCCAATTGTTGTGTAATCTTATCTCACTCATGCACAGATTACAAAAGTTAAGTATACTGTAATAGATCAAAAGTATACTATAATAATAGATCAGATGGTGACTAATAATTAAGTGATAGGCTACTTCTACTTGTAGCTTATTGTAGGTAATGTAGCTTATTGTAAGTAATGTATCACATTCACAGATGTGCATAGTTTAAACAGTGAAAAACTACATTTGATTATACAAAATTTTGAAAATGATTTCATCCACCTCCTTTCAAAGTTGACAATCTCTTGAGAATGACCAATCCTTGACCAAGAAATACAAAATCCCAAGAAATGAGAATGGCCATTCCTTACATAAATCATATGTTTTGATTCAATGCCAACACAGACTTGAAAAATCAGTTTTTTCTCCACGTGAACAAAGCTACCTAGGTTACAAGTTTTATCCCAGGGGCAATCCATTTATAATCAAAGACCCCTTGTAACCACTAGTCATAGATTTTGCTAATTCTCACATATGTGATAGACATTGAAAATTTATGATAGCAAAAAAATTTTTTGAAATATCTTTGCTGGTAGCCGAGATGCAGGGTTTTGAATTTTTGGCCACTAGGTTGATTTTTACAGGTGAGCACAACCATTTTTTCATTTCTCACGTTCAATTTTTGGCAAGAACTCTTTACCTTGAAGAATTTTTATAATGAAAACTATTGTACCATTTTTTGACCCAAGGAATTCATTTTTGAAGTTAAAATATTGGTCAAGTCGAGGATTTAAACAGAACATTTGGGGTGGAAAATTTTCTTTAAATTTTATTTGCACGTCATTTTTGTGACAATATTTTAGCACGTTGGCAAAAAGTTGCTATAAAAATTTTTTTGTCATTCAATAAAGCAAATATGTAGCTATAATTTCACCAATTTTGACTGATGTAAGTTTTGTCTTAAAGAAGATATCTAACTTTAAAGATCACAAGAAATTTACCTAAAATGACACTTTTAACAAAATTCCAAATAGGAATATCATTTGGTAGTTGCATAAGTTGCTGCAATATCTTTATTTTGTTTTGCTTTTTTCAGATTCTGAACATTAATTAATCATTGTCTGAGCTACTACAACATGGAAAGTATTGTAAACTGCTCCCTAGCTAATGCTTTGGAGCAAGGATAAGGAACCTATATGCTGTAATGGGTCGGATGAATTGTGAATTATCACTGGTGGGCTGAAAAAATAATCTTAAAATTCTGCCTTTATCTTCCTAAGGAAAACAAAGAGAGAAAACTAGGTCTATGTTCAAGGAGTGAAATACTTATCTTGACTTACTGTCTGAGTGTCTGCTTGTCATAGAATTTCATTTTGTTGAGGTGCTATGTTCCAACTTGAGTGATGAAAATTCTGATGCGGGCCATAACAAATTTTTATGCGGGCCACAGGTTACCCACCCCTTTGAGGGACAAAGGTAATAAATGTACCCATAAAAGAGTGAAGCAAGAAAATCTTGCTGAAATGGAGATCTGTGCTACGACACTTGGATACACTTGAAACTAGTATACGTATGCGCCACTACAAGTGATTCAATGACAAAGCATTTGAGGAAAAAAATTCTAAATACTGTGATTTGCCGAAAAAGCACTAGAAAAAAGTCAATGCAAGCCATAAGGTGACTGTTGCAATGGCCAAGGAATTGGAAAAGCAATCAATCAAAGTTTTACCAGGTTGGAAATAATTATGTGCTATTTGTTACCAAGAAGTTATAAAAAGTGATGTTGACAGACTCAGTGAAAGCACCTCTTAGAGGAGCTACCAGTACCACTAACAGTGATGAAGGAACTGCACAAACACAATCTGCAAAACGCTACCTTGAATGCATACTGGATGCTTGTCTAGTCAAGTGTCTCCAATTGTTACCCGCAGTATAGGCCTATCAAAGAAGCAAAGGAAAGTTCATACAAAGCAAAAGATACAGAAAGTGGTTCAAACACTGGAGGATACTTTTAACACTTCCATTTGTGAAGAATTGTGTCGCAATCAAGATCAGACTGAACTTTCAACATCTTGAGTTGAATGCATAGAAAAAGGATTCAAGTGATTTGCTTAATATGATGCTTGAAGTTAAAGAAAAATTGCTATCAGCAAAATCATTCCAAAAATGTACAACTGCTGACAATGAAGCCAAGATCATAGAGCAGTGTATCTTAACCTTTTTCAACCTCAGCACCCCTTTTGGTCACACCTAAGCAGTCCAGCACCCCCTGCCATTGGCTCACACCTGGTTATTATAAAGATAAAGCAAAGACAAACGTATTCCCTGTACCTTTTACCATGACATATGTGACCTTGCCAGCACCCCCTGAAATTGATTTGAGCAACCCCTGGGGGTGCTAGCACTCCAGGTTAAGAAACCCTGCCATACAGTGTAAATAAAGCTGCTGAATTCTCTGAAGTATCAGAAGATCTGGTGAGAGAATAACAAAACAAAGTTTGAGAAGTCAGCAGGTGGTATATTAGGAAAACCAACATACAAGAGTAGAAACAAGTTACGTCAATCAACACCTAAAGCTGTTGATGCATTTCATAAGAATGATGAATACACTAGGGACCAGGTTATGCTTGGCAACAGTGATTGTGTAATGTTGCAAGAAACATGAAAAAGCAAAAACGATTAATTCTTTGTAACTTGGAATTGTATTTTGCATTTCAAAGAAACATCCTGACATCAAAAATCACCTTTCACAATTCTGTGGCTTGTGCCCTAAATGGTGTGTTAATATTACATATAGTGGTACACACTCAGTATGTGTGCACCCAACACCAAACACCATCTTACTATGCAATGCTACAAACCTGAAGCAAGTTACAAAGATTTGGTGTTTGTGATTGTGTGCAGAATAGAAAATAAAATGTGCATGATTCACAGATGTAGGAGTTGCCCTAGAAAAGATATTTTATATCAATTTTTTAAAACAGAGAAGCGGAGAAGTGAATCTACAGTTAATGTAGTGCACATGCAATCGCAGTGGCAATCCACTAACAAACAACATTAAAAACTTTAGTTTCTGCTCCATCTTTTGTAGGTATGATTTTGCTGACAGAAAGTTTTCTTTAACTACAGAGTACAAGCATGAAATTAAGCAAACCACTTGAAGCCTTTTTCTATGCATTCAACTCAAGATGAAAGTTTAGTCTGACCTTGATTGCAATACAATGCTTCACAAATGTGTTAAAAGAATTCTCCAGTCTTTGAACCACTTTCTGTTATCTATTGCTTTGCATGATTTTTCCTTTGCTTCTTTGGTATACCATGAGTAATAGCTGGTGACACTTGACATGCATCCAGTTTGCGGTTAAGGCAGAATTTTGCAGGTTGTCTTTGTGTGGTTTCTTCATCACTGTCAGTAGAACTAGCAACATAACTGATTTGACTGACTGAGCTTTCACTGAGTCTGTCAACATCAAAATTTTTAATATCACCTTTGCAGCCTGTGAGTGTGGCACAGAAAAAAACTGCCAATCATGTTTTCCCCAAATGTCCAATCCATTGACCTACCCATGGATAGCACGGCACTGTCCTGATGGTTCTGGATGATGAGACAATGTCAATTGAATGGCTGCTCAAGCCTTGCTTGATGATCTAGCGTAGCTAAGCAGTGTATTGAAAGAACTGGCTCAAACAATGAAGAAGACTTTTTAAACTTTTTGTTAGCATATACAATACTCATAGCACATTATTTCCATCAGGAAAAACTTTGATTGATTGTATTTCCGGTTCCTCGGCCACTGCAACAGTCACTTCATGGCAGGGTCAGTGGACAAACTACTGACTGCCCATTTGAATGGATTCACCTTCCACTAATTTCACTATTGTATGTAAATGATGATGATTCAGCACCGCATGGTACACCTGAAGTATCAGATAACATGTTGACTTTCTTACAGCCCGCAAATGCGTCACAACTCGTTGAAAATATATACTGTTACTGTATACTGCTGGAGAAAATTCACCATCATTTTTAAACATTTCTGTCTCCAACTATCTATGCAGTAGGCTGTGACAAATTACTCAGAGTGTTATACAACAGTTCAAAAAATTTGCAGACACCTGACCTGTAAAAGTTGAAAAAGCAATAGCCTAGTTCTTTAATGTCGTGTTCTCACTAAACACTGTTCAGAACAGCCTTTAACGTTTCTTTGGTAACAAACCTGACTACCGCATGGCCTGCGAAATATTGCACTTTGCTTGAAACTCCTGAGGCCATAATTAAAATAAATAAAAAAGTATTTCCATACATACAGCACATTTAAATACAGAGACAACAAACAACACAGTGGTTCTTGACCTGAATTCGGTCAGCCTCAGCAAACAGTATTCTATATTTTCTATCTCCCCAGAATGAGTCATTCACATTGCTCTCAAAGATCCGGTAAAAGTCCAACATATGAGTATGTGAATTCCTGCACTAATAAATTGTGTATACCAGGGGTGGCCAACACGTCGATCGCGATCGACCGGTCGATCGCCGAGTCCCAGTTGGTCGATCGCGCCTAATTTTGCATTGAATTGACTAGATACCTAAAAAGAACATTTTCAATCAATGTTTCAGA
>Ga0210059_1001256_pt1 | contig 37629 bp, 20 predicted proteins | sample Ectturendosymbi2_FD_188042 | JGI IMG/M metagenome (GOLD analysis project Ga0210059, IMG submission 188042) | Ecteinascidia turbinata endosymbiont from Florida, USA - Sample 2 (SPAdes) (version 2) | ecosystem: Host-associated > Tunicates > Ascidians > Unclassified | place: Key West, Florida... | reverse complement strand
TTTTTAAGAAAAAGACGACCTGTAAAAATTTTTGTTTGCCACAAAAAGGCATCGATATGTTGAGATCAAGACACAAAGTAAACTAAGCTGTGTGGATACAGACTTGGGGGCAGCTTTTAAACTAAGGCAGTGGTTTTCAACCTGAGAGTCGCGACCCCCAGAGGAGTCGTGAACCACTTTTGGAGGGGTCGCGAGTAGATATTTTATGTGCACAGCTGTAATACATTTGCTTTAGTCAAGTTTTAGAAAGGGGCTGGTTTTTTTCTTGGAGACATTTTGATCATTTGTCCATAATAGCATTTAAACTCACCGCAGTAATATCCGATAGTCTACATTTTCGGACACTATGACTGAAGTGATTAAGTTTTTTCGTTTTCTTTTCAAATTCGGTCTATGACCGAAAAATGACCAAAAAAACTAGGATGGAAGTCGTTGGGTTATAGTGGGTCGCGGTACAAAAAGGTTTAAAACCACTGAACTAAAACAAGAATGACGTACCTAGTAAGATGTTCTGAATATAAATTAGCTGTAAATCACGACACATTTTGAAGAATGACAGTCAGAGGCAAAAATGTAGCATGTGGGTGGTTTTCACATGTAGTTACTGCTGCTGTGGTTTGGATGTTCCAATTTAAGAATGTTACTGTCGGATTTAGTACAATTGTTATATAATATCGCCTCAATTTGAGAAGATATGCGTCGTATAGGGAACCACTTAGCTATTGCACTATTCGCAGGGTTGTCCATGGGACATATTTATCTGTCCCATTCCCATCCCATAGCAATTTATGCCTGTCCCGTCCCATCCCCAGGGACGTTTCCCATGGGATTCCCATAGGAATGACATTCCCATGGACAAGCCTAGGGTTGTCCATGGGACATAATTTATCTGTCCCATCCCATAGCAATTTATGCCTGTCCCATCCCATGGGGCGTTTCCCATGGGATTCCCAGTTCCATGGACAAGCCTGACTATTCGTGATGGCGATTTTGCAAGCGTCAGTCGACAATAGCAACATTCACACATTACGATAAAGATTTTTGCAGTAGCATTGGAAGGTGACCGTAATATACGCACAAACTGGACTTGTATGGCGTGCTGATGTGTTATTAAAAAAAATTGTTTCAACACCTGATTTATCAGTTTTGATAGAATGTTTGCTTTGACCTGCGGCAAAAAATTGCCATCAGTATTGACTGGGCACAAGTGATATACTAGCGCCATATTAAAACTTTTTACTTATGTAAGAACTTCGAGCGCAAACTGACTTCAGTTGAAAACGTGCCTGGCAAATTGCACAAGCTATGTGGTACAGTTGAAGCACGCGCCGTCAAAACTGGTAGGTTAGGTTCGATTCCCGCTCGGGTCATACTGAAAGCTTGAAAAATGGTGCTTGTGGCCTGTCCAGGCTCGTGCTCAGCTTTGATGACTCGTGACACTCCGAAAGGGTTACAAAAGCGGATATTACGAAACTGAACTGAATAGGTTTACTGCAGTGTGCCGTGTGAACAAATCAGAATTTTCCTTTACAATTTTAATATCACCTAACTTTTAAAAGTTGATTAGTTCCGTCTGCGTTAACTTATACACGATGTATTGAAAAGCGTGACTATAGCGTTTTTGCGATAGGCTTGTTTGTCAGGTTATTTTTAAGAAATAGGGTTGCCATTGGCAAATCCAAATTGGCAGAAATGTGGGCAAAGCCTACTGATGCAGTTTTCAAGCCGTTGTAATCAAACACGTTTATTTTGTTACGTAAATCAATTACGATTCTAGTGCGTGAGTCAGTGGCAATTCTAGAGCACGATAAAATCCTCTCACCAAACACAAGCGAAACATGCAAAAGAGCAGTCGATGACCGCATAGTTATTGTGTTCGCGGTTTCATTAAGATTTGTGTAAGGTATTAAAAAGTACGTTTACATTAAATTTATGGTATAACCTGAACAAGGCAAGCGGAGATTTGGGTAGCAAGCGTAGTTTGTGGTTGCCTACTGCGTATTTTATGATACTATTTTCTGTATTTAAAAGTTGAGTAGACTTACAGTAGGTGCCCTCAAAACAGCGGTACCCAAACGTTTTTGAGCGCGACTCAAATTTGTGTTTGGTGAACATCTCGTGACCCAAAGCTTCAAACTGCGCATGAAAAAATTGACTGTATGGATGATTTTGGTAGTAAATTGCTCGGTTCGTTTTCAGTGTCAGCAATGTAAAAACGACTTTACTCACTCTTTCGGAGTGTATCGTACTCAACTAATCTTGACTTGTGAACTTATAAACCACGTCATCTTTCAACACGCAACTGTTATAACTCTCGGATAGAATGTTTATGATACAATAATTCAGTCTATATATTAAAGATGGAAAAAAACTTGAAAAGAGGAAAAAAAAGGAACGTTGAATATGTACAACCCAGGTTTGGATCGTCTCGGCGCGACCCATAGTTTAGGAAACTCAGCCTTAAGATGCCTAATCGTATTCGATCTTTTCATTACTTTTTGTGCTAAGACCTTGCAAGTTCTGATGATATCATTGTTTTTTTACTTGATAAATGTAATCACTGCCAGCAGTAACAATATACTTCTAGTCATGTCGCAGACTACAGCTCCAGTCTGGGTAATTTAAGTGTTACCCAGAGCAAGAAACATACAGTTTATACAAAGCTACTTAACAACGTACAAGCACCGCACTGAATATATTACCACTAAAATATGCTGAATGTTTTATGGTCATTTTTTTTTAATTACAAACGATGTGCTTTGGATTGTAATTTTCCGCGCGCGTGTTGGAATGGGGTTCTATATAATCTTTTCTGTATCACGTGATGTCTTTGTTACTGCATGTCGCATGTCGAAAATCACTTGTATTTTGCATGCAAATCGGTTTTCCACCTTGTTGCTTGCTTGAGCGATTTGCTTTAAGATGACAACTCACGCGTGGTTTTGTCTCCTGTACGCGGAAAATAGAGGACTTTCTTGTTGGTTATCGGTGAAATCGTAGAAATTTTGACCACTTACTTCTTCGCATATGGATAGTTTTAACATTGCTCAAACGTAGAAAACGGTTGGATCGTGACTTCGTCTGTTTTTGTTTATTTGAATATTTTTGCAGCGATGTAAGCACGTGCACACCATCCCAGGGGTTAAAAAATACTGCTGTGATATTTGTACCGTTGATTTTCCAAATCTTCATATTACTATTTTCCGTCATACGTGCATTTCTTTGGAAAAGACGAACAAATTTGTTGAATTTCATAGCAAACGTGACCAATAGTTACCATGTTAAAAGTTTTCGCTGCCTTGCTTTTGAAGCGCTCGAGGATGGTAGTTTGTTGTTTAAAACAAATACGTTTTTGTAAACATTCCTACAGATGGCTTAAGTTAATTGCTAGTGTGTCGAACAGAAATGTGTATCATGCGACTGTACCCAAAAATATTATTCTGAAAAGGTAGTACGTCGCAATTGCAACATCGCCGGATTAATTCTTAAAAGACTAACATAATTTTTTATCTTTTATAACTATTGTAGGACGATCAGGCCGACTCGAAATTGCAGACTGAAGGAGCTAACAAGCAGGTAACAGTCCATTTCGTTTCTAGAGAAACAGCGTGAGACAACAGTTATTTGTTTTTTGGTGAAACCGCAAACGGCCGCTACTGTGTTTCGCAAAGGATCAGCTTATGGAGTATCTCGGACAGCACATCAGTCCTTTCTCGAAACCCGGCCCACTTTTGCGCGCAAGGGGGATCGAAGATAAAAAGTTGATCGACGCCGTGCGTGATGCGCCGTAAGTAGTGGTGCAATTCCACCAGGCATAAGGTTTTTTGTATCGCACTCGCATTGTCGTTTGATATCTTCGTGTCGAATTGGTGCGACGGATTTTTGCAGAGAGATCGCGCAGTTCTACGCAAACGGCAAGGTCAACCACCTCACTTTGAAGTACAAGATCGACAACACGGAGAACAAGTATCGGGTCGCTTGTAAAAAAGAAACAGATGAAGACGAACCGATACCCTCTTGGATTTCTCCCCGTTTCCGGTTGATTCGCGTACGTCACCAACTGCAAATAACCGTACTGCAAGTTATTTTACCGTTGAACCTAAATAAGAATACGCCATTTGTTCGATTGGCTTTGTTTCTGGGAAGCTGATAATAGAAATGAATAAGGTGGTTGCACTCAGGCACCTTATCTCCCAAACCAATTAGTGCTAATTATTATGAAATTGAAATATGCCGAAAAACAGCAGTACGTTGGTAGGTTGCTGCTACCATTTCGCTCTATAAAATTAAAATGATGGCAACCGAGAAGTAACACCAATATATTAGCAGAATGCGGCAATATGGGCGAAGTGACCTCGTGATTCTCAGGCAACAGAAAGATAACTTGAAATTTTTGTATCCGGTCGGTGGTGAATTCGCATCTTCACAGGCTGTTTGATTGGGCACGTGTAGGCACGTTCAACAGCTGGTGTTCATTTTCCCTTGCCAGTACAGCGCAGCTTTTTTCACTGCTTCGCCTCATTCGTGCTGTGTTTAGCCGTGTTAGAGTTCGCTTCTGAGGAAGTTGGGGTACAGTAAGTATGACGCGCATCGCCATTCATAAGGCTTTTTGTGTTATTTTTGCACGTCAGCGTTTCGTCCTGTTTTGCTTACCAGAGTTCATGTGAGTTGATTTAATTTAAAAACTGATCGCTTGTTTGCCGTGAAACTTGAGACCAAATTTGCTGTGGGTGGTCTTGCCTGTGTACGAACGCGTTTCTAATGTCAGTGTGAGTGTCGTTTGGTGCAAGGAAGACGACTCGCGATCGGTGTGCCTGTTGTCTGAATGCCGTTGTTGAAAATATGAGAACTTTCAGTTTTAGGTTGAAATGAAAATTGCTTTTTCCGTTTTGTACGTTAGAGTTTTTTTTAGTCTTGACTAGACACATTACGATGATATTTTGTGGTTTATTAGGACATTACTACATGTCATTCATGTATCGCGAAACTTAGAGCTTAGAGCAGTGTTTCGCAGTTTTTTTGCGGACTTAAGTTTTGTGAACGGTCAAACGTGGGCTCTTGTTTGACCCGATCTATGACACACTTGGGTGAAAATCACACTCACGTGAGAGATTGCAAGAAAAGTCATGGTTTTGCACGTATTTTTCTTTGACGATATATCAGTAAACAGATATTTTACGGACACGCGTAAGCTTAATTTTGAGCTTGTTGCTCGTACACGACCATAGCTTGAGAACCGCTGCTTTCCAGAGCACTACTTATTTTCCTGCGTACAATACAACGCTGTAGGGTAGCACTGCAAGTTTGCTGGATGTTAATTCAGATCAAACGGCTTTCAGCAATTCGATGCTGCAATGTCGCCCACCGCCTTTAACCTGAAATCATTTCAGCTGGCCTAATCGTCCAGAAGCGTTTTTTTCGTTCGACAATTTTACTGTTTGACAGCGCGTTGCTTTCCTCAGCGCTGTAATGGGGAGCAGAATGGCACACGTGAGTTCTCTCCTCTGTTTTGCGCGTCCAGTTAACATTTTACGGAGAAGAACACATTAAATTGTGTCTTTTCCGAACAGGTCTTGCTGTACTTGGGGTTATCTTTCAACTGCAGAGATGGGAAGCAGCTTAGAAGCGAAGCGAGCTGGAGTTTCATGCACCTTATATCACTTTCGACACGCGAGGGTTGTGATTTTTCCGTATTTTCGTTACAGGATTTCTTCACCTCGACATTGATCACTTTGGTGGTATTCATCGCCTCCACCTTGCTCTTCGGTTCGAGTGTTCAACATCCTGCTTGGCTGATTGTTTTCATCGTCCTCTTTCTCTTTCTGGTTCGTTTGTATTTGCATGTTTGTTTGAACAGAGAAAAAAAGCGTTGAACTGCACTGTCGTCTGGCAGGTCAAGTCGCGCCGTCCAGTGTGACATGTCAGTCAGTTGTATCTGCGTGCCTTCCGCAAATTCCCGCACCATTTCCAAGATCGATCTTGTCAACCTTTGAAAAGTGCCGTATTGATTGTGCGTTGCGATTGTGAGCACTGACCTCGGCCGTGGTAAAGAGCGATAGGATCAGGTCATTCTTGTCCGCCGCTAACTGATTAATGAAGCACCTGCGTTGCAGATTGCATTGTGTGCCGTCGGGGGCGTGTACGTTCGCCACAAGACGAAGCCCGAAAGGTTTGTGCGGGCGGTGGCGCGGACGGTGTCGTCGTGGACGGGCAGGTCGGTGCACGCAATTTCTTCTTTGTTTAGAGGCAATTAAAAATTGCACTGAGTAGCGGCGCCCGAGATGCGCGACGTCGGGTGAAATTTCCAGTCTTGACTTTCCATGCATCTGTGCACACAAGAGCAGATTTAAAGATGAAGCTGAAAGGTGTTAAGGAAATTGTACTTCCAGTTACTAGACCCTAAGTTAATGGATTTATGTTGTCATTCACGTAAACTGGTGTAGCGCACATTTCAGCGTTGTATATTCTGTTGCACAGGAATGGTTGATGGATCAACGTATGAAAACAAATGTTTTTGTCACGAAGTTGTTTCAAAATGCTAATTCGCTTGTAAAAACTAAACGGCTCTAACTGCGGTGCTCATGCGTGAGATAAAAGTTATACCTTGAAGGTTTCCAGTGGAAATGTCTGGAGTAAATACACAGCTGCATCCCCGCGCTGCTGAAAAGGTCAGGCCAGAACGGAATCAAGAATACGATACGGGCTTGATAGGCTACTCTGCTGGTTGCATTCGATTACCCTTTTGCTTCTCAGCATGTGCTGTTGTGCTTCACGCAGACACGTCCTCGGTGCGGCGCTGCTATTCATTCCCGCAGCCGTGATCTTTTCCCACATCACTTGCCAACCGCTCAACGACACTCCATATTGCTCGCACTTCTTGCTACTTGCCTGCATCGCCACTATGCAGTTTCTTGGTTACGACCAACTGTCGACTTGGGTGCGGTGAGTTAGCTTTGCGCTCGTGCATAACAATTGCCATCGCCGGTAATCGGTCTTTGGTGCGCAGTGCCTAGCCGCGGTACATTCGTATTCATGTGGCTTGGCTGCAGAGTGGTTGGCGACGAAATCGGCGACCGACCTCGCGCAGCTCTACATCCGGATAAGTGGGTTTAAATAAATTATGAAGGGTGGAATGTGGATTTTTCGTTGTGTAAAGACCATCGCTCATCGAAATGATTTTTGGCATGTGACCCGGTTTCGGCGATGCCGTGCGTTGGTTGAAGGTTGCCAACGTGCTATCTTGTTTTTACCCCTCGAGCGTCATATCTGCCTTTGTAACTTTTCCGGTTTGGTTCGACTTCTGTCGGCATTCATCTCAAAATCAATATCTCGCATTTCTTTACTCGTTTGTTGTTAAGATTGGCAACGAACGTTCCGCCTCTGTTTAGAAACGGAATTTATAGCTGAACCTGACGTCAGTTTCCCTGGACTGTATACAATGCACTGGCTTCATTCCAGTTTTGTTCGTTTTTTAATTTTATGCAGCCATTTGCGTAAAATCTCTATACTGAAATGCTTTTGTTGTTTTGAAACTGGTTTCGCGATTCATCGAGTGTCACTGAATTTTATCTTCGTCATATAAGAAGTACATACCACAACTAGAAAGTATGTTAAGTAATGCTGTTGAAGTGGCCACTTGCGCAACATGGTTACCACACCGATTGTAAGACGTTGTTTCTTCAGGTAAAGTAAGTCCTTCGTGCGCATTTCTTCGGCTTGGACTGGTGTATTTGACGTACAGTATAAAACGTGTTACACTCAATTGTATGTGAGGGAACCGCTGCAATGTTGGTCAGAAAACATTTTTTATTTCTTTTAGCGAAACTGCAATGATTTATGGAAATTAGCTCTGCTGCATCGCAAATGGTATTGATGAATTAATTACAGGATCCGTTGCGTTTTGCCATAGGTGTCGATATATCAAATGCAAATGTGATTCTATCCGCGAAGCTGCTATAGCTTGGTAGGTCTTCCCAATCAATAAGATTCGGAAGTCTGCCTGATTGACGGGATATTTTCGGAAAAATCCTTTTTTCAAACTCATGTATCGTGTAATGAGCGAGCATCGATTCCTCATCAGTGTAGCAAAGTGCTGGCAAAAATGTGAATGCTACTGGACAAAACTACGAATGATACAATGGTTCTCGTTGCGTAGACTTCCACTCTGGAGCTGGGCGTTCAGGTGTTGAATGTGAACAACGAAAATGCTGTTCCCACGGATCACTGGTTATGGGTTTCTTCTTTGAAAATAATCAGGCGTTGCGTGTTACGTTGCAGATCGTTGCTCGCTTTCTTCGCTTCTGTTGTGACGCTAGCCCTTGTTTACTCCAATCCGTGCCCGGCTGTGAACACTGCATCTGGTAAGAGGGTCAGCGTTACGACTTTTATTTTGGTGTTGACGTTTGCGGAATTGCATAGGCGTTAGCGCGGAAGCTTTGCCCACGTGAAATCAATCTAGTAGGCGTCGTTTACACTATCACATGTCTGACTAACCTAAAACTCGCACAGAAGACTTGTCTTTTGAAGCTGAAATACGCGGCTAAGCAGGAACGAGTGATTGTCGGCAGAGTTCGCAGTATTTCTCATTAGTTCACGGCTTGTTACGAAAAATGTGAAACACTTGCGCTTATTGGCTCCAGCTGAGCAGCTTTGCATATCTGCTTGTGTGCTGCAGCAATTTAGGAAATGTATTCAGCTCCCGCCAATGTGGTGCGGATTACAACATATACCGCATTCTTTCTCTTTCGCATAAGCATGTCTTCTCACTAATGGAAAATAACGAACTGGTTTCACAGTTCAAATCATATCGAGCAGTAAGTGTTGTTGTTGTTGTAGCAGCTTGCTGGAACACGTGCTGTAGGTGCGATGATGAACTGTTTACCTTTGGCTGCTATTTTTGCAGTCAATACCACACAGCAGCACTTTTGTCAATATTACGGCGACCAGAGCGGGCTGCGGTACGAGTTCATCTTGGACTTCATCTTGCTTGTGGCATTCATTTGCTACATTGCCAGGCACTACGAGGTGAGCTGCTTGGGCGCATACTGCGCTGATTGACATTCATTTAGCAAAATGTCCGCCATCTTGACAGTCTGCTTCTTGATAAAAAAGGAGAAGTGGAAGAGGGCGGGTGACGTCATGCGTCAGTATGTCGGACGCGTTGAGACTCGCTTCCTTTTCGTCCTGTCAATGTTTTCACCAACAGCGAACGGAACAGTTCTTTGATGGACTGCATCTCTCATTTTTAAACAAGTATTATTAGGCGCGCGCTGCGTGAACTGCTTGCAGTGGTAGCCTAAAGGAATGCTTCAGGCGTGTTTGTTTCCGTGACCTTCATTCCTTGGTTGCTTGCGCAAGTCACCTGGGCACCCGCATTCACCGACCTTCGTTGCGTGTTTTCTTAGTGAAGGACAAATTGAAAAACAAAGGTGGTTACATTCGTTCAGTTTTCAACGTGCTATCTTCCAATGTGTTTATTATTGTCGAGCACGTCGAACGTTGTTTTGAGTTCACACACCTAGAAAGCAGACAGGTTATCTTGCGTCTGCGGTCAGAGCCACAAGCGTTTAGAATCAAAACGAAAGTTTGATCAATAAATTGACCAATAAATCCATTTGCTCTTACAACTTATTTGTTGTCGGGGGACTTGAAACAAACAAAGGACAGTTGCTTAAGAGGGCGTGGTAGATAAAAAGTTAAAGAACGACTGGTTTAGATGATGTTTTTTTGCAGCTCGGTTATCGCCTCGAGTTTCACGTCGACGCGGAACTGGCCAAGCAAAGTCTTGTGACGCGAAACGAGCAAGATTCGGTCGAAGAGTTTTTGGAGAACTTCATACCAGCGCACGTCTGGAAGAACTTCGGCGTTAGTTGCCGCTTCCTACATTCTCTGTGTGTGTGTGTGTGTGTTGCTGCTGAATGTAGGAGCCCTTGTGACTTAATTGTTATGCTGAGCTCCGAGTGTCTTTAGTCTCATGGTAGAAGTACACCTGAAGTGAGCGAGTCTTTTTTCGATTGACTAAGATCTTGGAAAATCTTGTGTTGCTTCTGTGTGCATTTTAATTACATGAGTTAATATGAGGCATGTCATGAGCTTCAAGCGCAGCTGTACACTTTCTTTATGCAGTTTGTTTTTATGTTCCAATAGGCCGAGGTCTACTCCAAAACTCATTCGAAAGTGGGTGTCATATTCTGCAGTGTTGTCAATTTCAACGAAATGTACGAAGAACAGTACAAAGGCGGCAAAGAGTTCATCCGTTGCTTGAACGAGTTGATCTGTGAGTTGAACTTTGCTGCCTAGCTTGGCGAGATAGCTCAACTTGCCACTGGTAATATTTGAATTTTAAACTAGCGTTCCACTGCAGCGTGGTCCGCAGGTTCCCGATGTGAACCCAGACCTGTGGGTTTGCGTGTCTTAAAGATGTCGACCATGCGCTTGACCGAAATTCTAGGAGCTTGCACGAAGTGGGGTTGAAGGGCTCTGGTCGAAAAGGCGATAAACTGGGCAGGCACGGTAAAAGTGCGGTGACCAAACTTAATTTCTTAGAGTGCGTGATTTCTATGCTTCCATCATGCAAAACTCGCATGCAGCTCTTAAAAAATCAATCGAGCACTCCACGACTCAGAATTCATTGCGTCTGAAATTAGTAATGCAGGCGGATACATTTGATTGATAAAGATGAAAAAATCAAGTGTTTTGGTTTGTTTCGTGATTGCCTATGTAGTCTTGTGGATTAGGTTCTAAAGTTTGCTGTAGGAGGAGGAGCTTCAGACAGCGCGCTGGACCCTGCTGTAGTTGCTTGGAACATAAGGAAGTTCCCTTCGCAACCGACTTGACCCTGATATTACTAGAAAAATGTTTGTAATTTTGAAATAAAAGGAGTTCTGGGACGTGCAAAATAGACTAAAAAATTTGGCTCGTGCAATTTTTGATGACAGCAACTTTGAAGGGTCTCAGTTCACCATATGTTGTACAGTATAAATGATTGGTGAATTTCCAGCCACCTACAATCAAAGAAATCGATTAATTTATTTTTGCTTGGGTCTGCTTAAACGAAACTTGAAGTTGTGAGGATTTAAAGTTGTTTTGAAAGAATTCAAAAATTTTCCGTGTTAGATACTTGGTGTGATGACTAACAGTTGATGTAATCATTATTTGGTTTTCACCAACCAGAATCAGTCTTACGCTGCCTAAGTAACTCATAGACCAGCGCGAACAGCTCTTGGATGATAATTCTTACCTTCCGCTAAAATTTCTGGGTTGTGCAAGGAAAAATTCCAACCAAAAACCCTTTCCTTGCGTTTGTCTGTGGCAAAACTACGTTGTTTGCAAATGTTTCCTGTTACATCACGTATGTGTTCCTCATTTAGGGGATGTTGACAGCAAGTTGGAGGAGGAGGAATACAAGGATATTGAAAAGATAAAGATGATTGGAACCACGTTTATGTTTGCGTCAGGTATCTCGATTCATATATCTTGTGTGTGTAACGTGTCCCTGGTAAGTGTGCTGCACGGACTTTGATTGTATAATTGCATTGGATTTCGTAAGCCCAGCAAAAGCGATGTATGAAAGAAGTTACTTAAAACGTTTATATGCAGGGCTGTAGTGGGGTGGGAATGGCGTCCCCACACCTTTTTCACGTTTTGCTTTCAAACAAGTTTGAAATTGCTTTAAAATAGCTAGATTTTGGGTGCGTTCCCACACCTCTTTTGTTAACACTACATCCCTGTTTGTGTGGTCTATTTTTTGTTGTTCTTAGCTACGCATTCATGATAACAGCTTTTTTGCTACTCTACAAACTGGGTTTGTGATTGCAGGACTGCACCCCGAAACCGACCAGGAAAGCACAGTGAAAGACTCGCACCTTTCGATGCTCATGGACTTCTGCATTACAATGCAGGTTAGTGAAAGCAACAGCAAGAGATAATATTGCAAAGGCAAGCATCGCAAAGGACGGTCCCTGAATAAAGCGGCTCTTATAGCGGAACAGACATAAGAGTGATGAGTGACGGACAGGAATGTTGACTCGTGTCACACGATCAAGTGTCTGATGCTGGTCCTAATGCTAAGTATCTGAAGTATCTGAATAGGCAGATGCACAGGTTCATTGGGGTTCAATGTTTGTTAATATTTGATGAGAGCTTACCGTTGTCGATGTTTTTTCTATTCAATGAAAACTTGTCTCATCATAATTTCTTTGCCCTGAGGTTCGCGTAAAATCTTTGCTTACCTTGTTGTGAATTTCAAAAAAGCTGAGTTCGGTGAAAACTGAGTTCGGTGTGGTGTACGGCTGTGCTTTGAGGAGTGGCTCATCTATATTCATGGAGGTAACTCCCAGTACAGCTAGTGTATCTTTATAGTTATCCATTCACGCAGGGCGTAATTGGTGCTCTTGGCTGGAAACAGGAGATAAAATACTGATGAAATGCTTTCAGTTCAAACCTTTAGTTGTTACTTATACCTGAACCTTTGTTCTGTAACACCTGTGAAAAAGCTTTCGACAAATGCGTTACAGCAGTGGTTCCCTACCGGGGAGGAATTTCATGATTTCAGGGGAGGAATTTCAACATCATAGTTAAGTTACCTATTCATTGTAAGTGTTGTACTTCTTTTTTAAGTTGACATTGGCTCTTTCAGTTAGTGCTACCACTTCATATATTTGTAAGTTATTTTGTGTACTATCACACGTTTTTGTTGACAAACAGTTTTTGTCCCGCTTCATAATCAAGTTATTGTCGTCAATAAAGACCATTGTTCCAATTGTAGTTAATAGCCTACGAACCCGAACAGGGGAGAAATGGAAGTTCCATAAGGGAGGAATGAAAAGTTCCAAAATGAGCAAAGGGAGGAATGCATCAAAAAGATTGGGAACCACTGAGTTATAGGTTTTGATGCGTTTCTTCTCACTTACTTCCAAAATAGATAATGAACTGTATTTCGTATGAGATACTTAATTCGCGCAGGAAATCTTCTATGCAGCTTCTTGAAGGTTTACACGTTGTTCAGAACCAAACTCGAGTCGTAAGCGGCTTTAAATTTTAGAACATGCGAAAAAGTCCTGAATTGTGCGTTAAAAAACAACGTTAAATCGTTATACTACCTCTCCCTAGAAAGAATGAACGTGAGAATAATATAACACATACTACTTTATTAAAGCAGAGATCAAAGGTTCGTTACCTTTCTGCGTTCCACGCTCCTGAATCTGAGTTTGGTAAATCGTGAGCGTACTCTTCTCGGCATTTGTGGAGTTTGCAGCACAGCTCATGCAGAATCAACAGAGAAATATGAGTTGTCGCGCCAAAAAGATGGGTAAAATGCAGAGTTCGAGATTCGGGTCAGGCGCGTAACCAGAAATTTTGATAGGTCATTATCAAACAACAACCGATTCACAATATTTAAATATTTCTTGCCCCCTTTCTTTTTAATGCATCATCCATAAAACGTGAATTTTTCTGGCGCTTTTTGTTCTGAATAATTATGTTCAAATTTAAGCCGGCGAACAAAAAATCTATTTTCATTGAATTGACAAATTTAAAAAGTTAGTTTTAGAAAAGTTACAAGCTCCTACCTTGGATGAACGCCACCATTTGCCTGTGAAACTTACTTGCAAAAACGCTTGTTAAAATCTCGATGCCACAATCTGCAGTATGCTTTATGCAACCAATATTGCAGTTAAGCAAGAACTCATCGTGGCCGCCGTTATGATAGAGCCTTTTATTTTACACACTTCTGATGTACACCAACACACCCTCAATCGAGTCGAGTAGCGACTTTGCCCTAAGACACCGACTCCCGAGGTATAGGTCTACAAAACTTTCGCGCATACAAGACGTGGATCTTGTTCGCTTGTCCGATTCTTGAGCGACTGGTTGACGTTTGCAGCTGATAACGTAAAGCCTGGAGTCCCTCAAGGTATTTGAAAACTGTTTGGATTGTATGTCATCAAACGCTATGAAATGCGACTGCGAAAGCATATTTGTACACTACTTACACTACGATTCGATGGGATTTTTTAGCTGGTAAACATCAACGTGATCCTTCCAGGTCTTGAAAACCATCTCCTGCCAAAGTTGACAGCTCTTTGAATAACGTTAACTCGTTTCGTTAAGTTTCAGTATGTAACTTGGTACTGTAGTTACTGTAAATTGTATGTCGTCAAGGTCCAGACCAGAGACACCAAGATCTTCAAATATAATGATTAGATTTTGCAGTCTGGAGTTAGTTAATCCAGGGTTTTTTTTAAGGAAAATGTTAGGTACCCGGTATGGATCAGCAGGGACCCGGTTTCCAATTCTAGGGACCCGAATCGGGTCCCTAAAACACCTTAAAAAACCCTGAGTTAATCTGATTTGAAAGAGACGTGCACCTTGCTTGTTAGCTGTACTTTAACGTCACTTTTAGTGCAGAGATCAATGACAAGTTTTGATGCAAGTGGATTTTGTGCAGGCTGCTCTAAGTCAGACTGTTTCTATGTGTTTCTCCGCAATTTTCCGTTTGGTTTTGCTATTCAATTAGAAATTAATGCCCCGTTGCTGAATGTTTTTCACTCTACTATGTGAAATTTTCAAATCGTGTTATAGCATATTTGCATACGCTCAGACACAAGGAAAAACGACAAAATTTTTTTAAAGCCAGCCTGGAAAGGACTAATTGCTCCCACGCTCGCGTTCTTTCACACGCGCCTTATGATTATGTCTGCAACGATCCCGTTGACGGCAACTGGCTTGCTCACAACAATCGACCACACTGTATCGTACTAGATGTTATAAATTACCTTGTAAGTAGGCCATATGAACAAATGTGCAGTTATGAAAAGTTAGTGAAAATCGAACAAGGTGTTTTTGTACTTACGGTATTTTAACTGGGCTTTGCTGCGCTTGCGTACAGGGTCTTTACAACACTGTACCTTACTATGGCTAGCAATGCCGCACTGTATAACCTTTTGATTGAAATTGGCTGCTCATAATTTTCACTCAAACTGATGATTTTCTCTAAAAAAAAAACTCTGGTATGATGAACCGGCACAGTAGCTGAGCCGCAAAGTGTCGATTATGTCTTTGTGGTCACAAGCTCGTTAGAGTACGTCTGTTACGTCGCATTGATGCTGTGCTTACAGTACATGTATTATTAGTAATCGTATCAATCAGTGCTGTATTTATGAAAAGAAGTTGGTTAAATCCGCAGTCATCGCAGTGGGTAATCAGTGTGGATTTTGTGTGTTTATGTATCCACCCCTTACATAAGTTTGCGGTCCAAAGAGCATGCAACGCCAAGCGACGATAATGGTTGTATGTTTACGTTTTGAATTGCGTCACCCGCAACTGCGATAGCTGAGCTACCTCTATTTGGGGCCATTAACGGAGTGCTGATATAAATTGTCAAGCTGCTTTAAAATACTCTTTTCTTTCCTTCGTCGCATGCGATGACAGTTGTATAAACCTAGAAAAGCGTGAAAATTCTCTAACTTTGTTGACGTTTTTTAAACAACCCAATTGCAGTCAAAAGTGATAGTTTCGTGTGCGGTTCAAACACAAACACGCCTGTTCGTCAGTCAAAAACGCTGGTTCGTGCACAAGGATTTCTTCATCCTACTGCTGTAGTTTCATTTGTGTTCCGTCTAAGTGAGCCAGAACATTTAAATTCCGCATGTTGAATTTCAAGTCAGTAATCAAAATTCCTTGAAGGTAATTGGACTTTTCATTGAAACATTACGCTTGCTAGAATAAAACATGAAGTAATGAGTGCCATACTGAGAGAAAACATTTCACATTTATTAGAAACTTTGTAAATGCGTGAATGGGATGCTAAACTTAACCTGTTTGGTGTTTATGGTTTCGAGATCGATCGTTTTCCATGACTTTTCAGCCAGCGTCGTATGTTCTGGACTCTGGTCGTTTACAATCAGAATATTGTTTTGTTGAGTACAGCCAGATGTTTTATCCAGATCACCGTGCAAGCGACTATACATCAGTTTGCTTTGCACAGAACGTGGTTGAAGATTTCAATAAAAACATGTTCGACTTCAATTTTATCCTACGAATTGGCTTTAACCACGGTGAGGTGACGGCTGGTGTGATCGGGACTACAAAACGGCTGTACGATATTTGGGGCGACACAGTGAACACTGCGAGTAGAATGGATTCGACAGGAGTCTCGAATCGAATACAGGTTGGTCTGACCATTATGTAAACGGTAGTGTTTTTCTGATTGTTTACTCCGGGTGCTCCGTTTTGTTTGTTTGTCTTTTTTTGACACAGTGGAAAACATTAGGCACAGTAAAAGTCAAGCACACGCCGCTAAGCTGGTAGGTCAGGTTCGATTCCCGGTCGGGTCGATGCCGAAGACTTGCAAAACGGTACTTGCGGCCTCGTGCTAGCGAAGAGTGAGCACCCACAGACCACTCATGACATTCCAAGCTCAAAGGGAATACAAAACAAGTATAATGAAACTTTTCCCATATTCACGTTATGAATATTTCTTCACATTTGTGTTGTTTCCTGTTGTTTTCTTGTGCTGTTTCAATGGTAGCCTGCTTCATAAGAAACCAGTGATGTAATTATTGTCAAGGCTTCACTGTGGCAGTCCCTACGTCACTCATTCAGAAGTCTGGTCACTGTATAAGATGTGCAGCCATGTTGTGGCTGCACTAGAAGGCCGGTGCGGTTGTTCCATCTGTGACTGATAGCATGAGACATGTGCTGCATTTGTGACTGAGCCATGTTGCAGACAATTGGATTCAGGTAAAATTCATGCGATTTTGCTGACAATACTTTTCAGCCTGATATGGCTTTAAAACGTTAACAGTATGAGAGTTTGATCAGACGCCAGCTTCAAAGAAAGTGTTGAACAAGATTTTGGTGATGAAACATTGGAGGCATGCGAAGTTTAGCTAGAATTGTAACTGTAATGAAAAGCAGAATCCCGGTTAATGTGGGAATACATTGACACCTGTGTTGTTAGACAGTGCCTTACAGGTTTTGTTATTTTCCAGTTGCGACCTTCACCCTTTTTAATGGAAGCCTTCATGTTTATTGGCGTTTTGAGAAACACGCAATGGTGAACGTGAAATAAAGAAGAGTTTAAAAGGCTTGCTCGTTCTTTTCAAGGTTGTTGTTTAAAAAGGCGCGCTGCTGCACAAGCAAATAGTTTGATTTTATGCTTTTTAACATTTCGTACTTCGATCGCAGTTCGTGTGTGTATCGTCAAACAGCTCATACTTGTGAATGGTATTAGTGATATCCGTCTGCGTGAACAACACTGATCAGCGCGCAACCAAATGCGTCTGTTCACTGCTTGACAAAATATATTGTTGGATAGCCGAGTTTTTGGCGAAATGATTTCCACTTGTTGTAGTACCTTCAATCCTGTCAGTGGTTTTGCTTTTGAAAATGTGGTTTGCCTCGTTCGTAGATAGAATATTTGTGAAAAATCAACTGCCTTTAACATCTGGAGGATCGCGATGCATCCGTTTTGTTCATGTTTAAGTACCGTTTTTTGCTTTGTCACACAAGTAGTAAGTTCTTAAGTTAGTCAGGTGATATCTTGGGAAATGCTTGCCTCTCGCTGGGCGCTTGGTAAGTTGTGCGCCACTGTCTTTGCAAAGGCCGGATTTAAGTTACCGGTTCAGGTGGTCTCCACAGGTAGCCGTGATATTTGACTATTATTGTAAGTTTCGGGCAAAATCGAACTCGCAGTTCGTTGACACTGTTTTGCTTAAGTGTGCAGTGCACACAGTTCTAAGCTGAAAATGTCAAACTTGTATTGTTGGAGACGGGCTGATGATTACTAATGCACCCGATAAGTGGTTCTCAATTCGTTTTGCAGCTCGCACCCCTGTAATAAAGAAAACATATCCTCGCGCCCCTTGCGCCAATTACCATAATTTTGCAACATGTCTGGCGTAAATACTTGTAAAATACACAAAAGATAGGGATTCTGCCGGGACCGACGAAAAAGTGACCAATTAAGCGAATTGATGAATTTGAGGAGTTCTACTGTATTTAAATGGTACATCAGATTAGTAATCGCCATATCCAGGCAGTTTTGAACAATCTCAAGTTAATAATTTTAGATTACTTGCCTGCGAAAAAATCTGTCGGGTTTGGACTGATGCATATACTTTTTACTCTATTTGGAAGTTAATGTCCTCCAAACATCTTACCGAGTACAACACGCTCAGGGGTAATGCTCTACACTTCACACGCAAACTCAACCCTAAGCAATACACTGAAACCATGGTTCAGCGATATGTTCAACGTGATGAGCTATGCTCGTGTGGGACGCAATAATCGTCTCTACGATTAGTCTCTACGCAATACGTCTTTGCGATGTTGCGTGCAATTGCTGCCGCTATTGTAATAATCCTAATTAATGTTCGTTGTTGATCGTGAGCACGCATGTGTTGCGTCTGAAAGTTGCTGAATCTTTCCTAGAGACCAGTCAGTGCACTTACTTCACTGAAAATCCGGATTACGAGATGTGAAAAGAGCAGATTTTATCCGGTATTGGCGAAGATCCGGATTAAAAAATCCGGATAAACCGAAGATTTTTCTAAAGAAAAACGAAAGAAATCATTCGTACCACCAGTTTATCCAGTTTTGGCGAAGATCCGGATTAACCGAGGTTTATTGTACTTATTACTTAATTAAATTTTTGTTTACTTGAAGCCAACCCTAGCGGCTTCGCACTGGTAAGTAGTCGAGAAAGGAAGGAAAGCTGCAAGCGCTTTTTCTGCCGACTTTGGGTAAGTATCTTATCGTGCACTCCAAAATTCCTCAAACCATCGACCCAAACTCCATTTTCATGTTTCGACTTTCCCTCAAACCAATAAGATCATCCTTGTCAATATTATCAGGGACTTGATCTATTTCGAACCTGAAAGGATCTACAATCCAACCTTCCGTGGCCGTCAATTAACCGGGAGAAAAATAGTTGTCAAACGATGCGCTGAGCGACAATTTCCGATTGAACCTTTCCTTTCAGACTAGCATCACGTTCGACAACTGTTTCATCATGAAAAGATCGCTGGCAAAATGGCTGCCTTGAAGCCGGTAAATCCAAGGAGTCAGTTTGCCCAAAAAGGATGCTAGTTTTTCGGACGCTTTCACCATAATCTTTTCCCTGTAGTGAGGTGTTCAGCTCAATTTGGTGGTGAAAGATGTCAGCGAAATATTCTGCAATTTATATGAATTCAGCAGATTCGAAGCACACGCAAAAGGTGCCTGTGCGATTTTGCAACAAGCGTTTAATTTCTTAACGAAGTTGCAGAAGTCGGTTTAGCACCCGACCTCTTGACAACCACCACACCTCAGTGTATAGAGAATACAGATGTTGTTCTAACTGACGTCTTCGCAGAGGGATTGAAACAATCGGTGATTTAAAGCACGACCACGAATGTAACTAAACCTTCGGTGCGGATTGACGCATATGCGTCATGGATATGTCATGACAACGACAACGCGATAACTTTCTTTCGTGCTAGGTTTTTTGCAACGAAAATTTCCACAAACGTTCTTCATGCCTAGACACATTAATCCTATAAAAACATAGTAAATTCAGTAAAAAAGTTTTGAGTTACGTAGTTTTTTGCATCAAGTCACATTGCTATGCCTAGCCTATAACACTGTCAAAAACAGTTTGATGTTATTACAGTTATTGCGTAAAGCACGATAATTTTTTCATAGTATTTTGTTTGCATTCAAAATTTACAATAATGTTCTCCATGCTTTCTCCATAGTCACAAAAACACAACGATTGCCCAACATAACTGAGGCACCGTCAGTACGAAGAGAACCAACCTTAAATCGAAATTGTCCTTCTGAAAAGTCTCTTTGACTAGTTTAAATGCAGCCTTCGAGGTTTCCTATACATATCGAACGAAACAGACTAACTGACTGAAATTCGATAAATCTTTAGACTCGTTAAGCTGAAGAGAGATTTTCATGGGAGAAGCATTGAGGTCCGCGATTAGTTGATCACGAATGTCAGTGCTGAGATCGATTTTTCTACGAACTGTATTATTTGACAACGTAACCTCTTAGCGCTGTCCCTAAAATTATGTGCCGTGTCAACAGGGCTGGATTAAGGCTTAATGGTACCCTGAGCCCAGAGTTGCGGAGTGGGAGGTTAAATATCCGACTCCTTAATATAAAGGAAATGAAATTTGGCTGTTAAAATCGATGGAAATCGTGGTGCACAGCAAGAAAAATCTGTTTCAACAAAAGCTTCAAAAATGTATCATTTCAACAGGAATTTCCAGTTTGGGAGTGTGATGTAAAAAATGATATAACTGGGCATCCGGAGTCGGAGAAAAAAATCCGACTCCACAACCCTGCTAAGCACTGCACAGTTTTGTTGCCCCCTCTTGTCTACACTAGGCCTGTCCATTTTAGGTTAGTTGTTAACCTCTCTAACCAGACATGTACCAGTACAGATGTTATCGGTTCAGTATTCGAGTACTTAGCAACTTGAATGTATGTAGCACTCAAATGACCTGAATTTCATTTTCGCAAAGTTGCTGATAAATATCTGCTACAATTGTTAGTTTACACAGCGAGCCCAGTATTTCTTCAAGCATGACTGATCTTACTAGTTCTTTTACGCGTTTCAATTGTCAGAAAGACCTTACTGTTGTGCGGTTGGCAACCGTTAATGTTAAAAATATTCTAGAGGAAGATTCCGCATTTGACAAACCACTTTCTAGTTTGCTTTATGCATTTTGTAAAGTTTTATGTGAGTGAAAGATGTGTTCTTGGTTGCTTTAGACTTGAGAAAAATATGAATGAAGATCTGTGGACAGAGTGCTACTCAAGTCATCTGGATAAGCATCAATGAGTGTCTGACAAGTCTTTGAATACCTTTCGCATTCTGATAATTGGAAACTCGCACCATATTGAGTGGCGTTAAGAACATCTCAGAAATTGAATCTGTCTGTTATTTCCTTGTACACCTTTCGTCTCATTTCCGTTTCTTAACAATTACGTAAAAAGTGGAGATACAGAATTTGTCTCTGGTACTAGGAATGACATCTGATGCGTTTCGGTCGTTGGGCATCTTCTTACTTTGTTATTATTCGTTGGGCATTTCTTATTCGTGTTTCAGTTGCTTGGTATTCGTCATCTGGGAGCATGCCCTTTGCAAATCTCTCAAATTCATCACTTGATGTGTGCAACTGGTCTGCTAATGATGAATGAATACAAATTTGCACATGCTTGCAAGATCACATTTTCACTTCCAAGAGGCTAACTTGTTCGAGAAAATTTTTTTTGAAGCGTCTTTCCAAAAGTTTAGCAGAAAGTCATTCTCTAGTTCCTGCATCTTGTTTACAAAATTCTTTGCCTGGTAAAACTGCAATTAGTGACTGTAAATATTCAAAACAATTTGTATGAAATTGTCAAACGGCCAAAACGTTCCAGCAGTCCGTGGACCTGACGTGACGTGACGCGGGTAGACACACTGTTTCCACGGCTTGAGAAATGTGATGTCCTTTATTAGCGAAATCAAAGACGCATCCTTTAATACATAACAACGAATCGTTCAAAATCGCGTTTGTAGTGTAAGCTTGTGGAATAGCACTAACTGTTTGCATGGTTCCTGTACTTTTCGTTGCACATGGAAAAAGCACAAGGATGATGTGCAGAAGCCAAATGCTGCAACTTAAAAAGTAAACTTTTGACAGGTTTGGTAATGTTGTATAAATCACGCTGTAATTTGCCGAAGCAAGTTCGCTCTCCCAGAAGCCGTTTTGCGCACATTGAGAGCGCCACGATAAAAAACAAGCAGCTTACAGAAACCACCGCGCGTTTTCTTGAACTCTTTTTGTGTAAATGCCATCGATTCTTAACCCCAAAGTTCTTGCAATTCCAATTTCTCCCATTATACTTGTTTTTCCAAGTACAAAAAAGAATAAATACACCACACACAGGCTTCTTGCAATAAGCCAGAAGGATTGATGAAACGTTAAAAACTCACAGAAACAAAATTAACACATGGTAAAGGAAGGCAAAGCAACACGTCTACATAGGTTTAAGAACACTGTTTTAATCTTCTGAATAATATCAGGTCCAAAAGATCAATCTAAAATAAATTACAATATCGAGCTTGTTTCAAATTGAAAGTAGTATTTTTCTGCGCTTTGCTTTGTATGTGATAGGTGTTAGATTTTTTTGTTATGTGTTTAGGAAGTTACGTACAGAGTGCTAATTGTTTTGTGAACCGCACGGTCGTCGGATTGTCTCCCTGCCATGACACCTGTGCTTCTTATTGTTTCATGCATTGTTGAGGTTTTTCAAGGAAAAATACACCCAACCTTACCTCAAGCAACAGCATCCTGTTGGTCGCTTTTTCGCATGTGCAGCGTTTGTGATAAAAACATGAAAATGCACCGTGTTGGAAGTACGCGAAAACGTTGCAAGTTTTCTGTCAGTCTAAGGTTACGTCTCGGATTTTTCGTCTTGATCGAAAAGACGCATCCATTTGCGTTTGTTGTCGCCAGGTGTCCGAGGAGAGCATGAAAGCCCTGAAAGATCACTACAACTTCGAATTTTTGGAGAAGAAGTTTGTAAAGGGTATGTTGCTGTGGTGAAAACGATTTGTTTAATCGTCCGGTTGATTGAAAACTCAAAGTGTGTTTATTTTTAATCGCCCGGTTATTTCTGTCGCTTTTCAGGTAAGGGTATGATGGACACCTACCTCCTTGTGCGAGACGACGAAGCGAATAGGAAACTACCGAAAAATCCGGTCTTTGATTACAAGCCATTCTGAGCGCGAGTCTATCACCAGGCTTTCGTGCTTGCGCACATAAAACCTTCGAATCGTTTCGCTCAGTCATTCTCGGCCTGCTGTCCACGCTGTGGCTGATTTGTCACACACTGCATCAGGTACGAACGCTGACATTGCCGCCTTGGTAATGTGTTGTATGATTATGCTTTGTGTCTGTACACCAGCATGGTTTTCTTCAACTATCCTCGTCTAACCTAATATACGTGTGCGATGTAACGCCCAGTATGATAACACCGTTTTTTTTGAGCGTTCCTTGTGTCTTGCACTAAAATTTCTTCTATCTGTTAGCGAAATCAATGTGAAACTCCGCGTTCAAGCAACTTTTTAATCCGTGTTTTGCTCGCTACCAACGCGTTCCGTATTTCTTCACTTCAACTTCTTTTCCGTTTTTGCTTTATAGTGAAGTTGCAACTATTTACCACATTCATTGCTTACCCTCACATCGAGGCAGCCGATTACTGTCTTTCGTAGATCACCTTAAATCTTCTGATCGAGAAAACCGAGAATGGCGACTGTGTCGTCGCGTTACTGGTTTTTTTCCTTGCCTTGCGGATTTGAGCTGAACTGAGTAACAATAACCTCGAGTTTCGTAAAAAAACTTCCAAGACCGGAACTGTACCAATCACCAACGCTGTTCAGCCTGGTCGGTTTTGATGATGTTGTTGGCTCGCATCGTGTTTAAGTGTATGTGCGCTGTTGCTGCTAACGCCTCACACAGTTGACAATCAGGTGTTGTGTTTATTTTTCCTGCATCCGGCAGTGGTAACATGAACTTGTTTCCTATTTTTATGGACTGAGACCAGGGACCTACCTAAGGCTAGATATACTAGTGTTTACGTCGAAGATTGACTACTGTTTTCATTTTTTAGAGTTTTGCAATATTAGTTTCTGAAATTTACCATTCGCTTTGATGTTACTGTTGTTTTGTTCTTATGTTGTTGCTTTGCCTGTAGCAGTTCGTCTGGCTTTCAAGCTACTGCCGTTGGAAGTCCACTGCGCACCATACCAGCGGCTGCACCCAGTTGTTAGAGAAACCACTTGTGGCTATTTTCATGATTGCCTGGAAAATTTTCCATTCGATGGTGCATGTGACATAACAGTAAACACAATTACCAATTCCCCATTCGCTATTCAGTGGCAATGTCACCGATTGTTAGTTCTCAAATGGTACTTACGATAAAGGTTTAATGATTTTGTCCAGCGAAATTTAGAGCTATTTTGTGATTGAAATTGGTCTCGCTAGTTTCAAGCGTCGTTATTTACAGCTTCAGCCTAATTTGTCCCAGCTTGAAAAGTTCTAAATGAGAAACGGAACGAAAGCTGGTACTGGACACGACCACGTCCAGAGTGACAGTATCTGTTGTACAAATGTTTCGTCACTCATCAGATTTCGCATGTTCCAAAATTTCGCTTTGGTTTGTGCATATCTGCCGTACTTGATTTCGAAAAATACTGTTCTTTAAAATCGTTCACGGTTTCGAAAATACTATTCGTGAAAATTATTACACAACGTTTCGAAAAATACTATTCTTGAAAATTATTCAACGTTTCGAAATATACTATTCTTGAAAATTGTTCAACGTTTCGAAAAATACTATTCTTGAAAATTGTTCGACGTTTCGAAAAATACTTTTATTGAATATCGTTTAATGTTTCGAAAAATACTATTCTTAAACTGTTCGACGTTTCAAAAGCTTGTTTTTTATTTTGGTACTTCTTTAATGGGATTGTTTGAATTGCCTCTTTCTTGTTATGACTGTAAATGAACTGGTAAATTTTTGAACTACACAGTGCTTGCAAGATAGAAAGAGCTGGAGCATAAGTTAATAACGACAGTATTCAGTTGCTTGAAGTACGTGTTTTATTGTTCTTGTCATTTCGCTTCACGGCAACGTCTCAACGGAATTGAAAAAAAGTAGCATGCAGCTTTATGACTCCACGTTTCTGAATCGTCAACCTGCTCAGCTTTTTCTGTTGAAGCACCGACCAGCGCCAGTCGAACTCGAGCTGACCTGGTCATCCCCTGTTCTGTTGATCGTGTGGAGTTGCCGAGTGTTAATGCAAAGAATTGTAATATACGCGTTTCTACTCGTCTGTAATCACTCTGAGCTGTTTTACTGTTTATTGTTGTTTCTTTGCTTTCCGAGGTAAGCAGCAGCAGTAGTAGACCACTGCCTGTACAAAACCTGTTACATTGCACTGCGTACAGCTTTTCCTGCTACATCTCTGTGTAAAGGTGACGTCGCAATATCGTTGTATTATTTTTTACCAACACAACGTTCCGCTCACTGCAGCATTTTCACCTCGTTTCATTGCGCGCGGAACCAGTTGCACGGCTTGGTTTCGTCGCTCCGGACACCTGTCACGAAGTAAAAGCAGCCGATTCTCGTCTGCAGGATCTGGTAAAACCTGGAATAATCAGCAGCGTCAACTTAACCCTTCGACATGTTGTAACTCAAGAGTATGGCGCAGAGTTCCTACGCAGTGTTGAAAAGTATGGAAAAAATTTTGGTCATTTTCTAGTCTGGAAAAAAATTTTATGGAAAAAGAAAAAAAAATTCCAGACTGGATTTTTCGACATACATTTTCATAATATTTGATTCAAGATTGATATAATTTACTTCTATCGTGTTAAATATTAATAGTGCCTGTATCTGACCTGGGTGGGTCATACGGAAATGTGAGGTCTGGAAAAAGTCCGGAAAATGTCTGGAAAAGGTCTTGAAAAAGTCTGGAAATTTATATTCAAAATCACGTAGGAACCCTGGTATAGCGTCATGGCAGTGAGACAAACTGCGTTGCTGCGAGTTAAAACTTTACCAACGACTCGAGTCTTTGCAGGCAGGAAACCCTGAATGTATTTGCTAATTACAGCACTGCTTGAATCATGCGTATTAGTATTTACTTGACTTGCAATCAGACATTTCTTTGCGTGACGCGTAGTGCCCATTCACGTGACCCTGCTGGCATCCGCCAATTGTTGTGAATGACATCCCTGCTGTTCCTTTCGAGGGATCTCTTTAGCGGTTGATTTTGTTGTCGAAGTTCGCCCACAATTGGTCGGATTTGCTGTATTCTGATTTTTGTAGGAGAGGAGGCGGTGATTAATGTCGTTCGTCTATCAACGCCGTGCTCTCGAGCTCATTCAATCTCTTTGTGCACCGTTACTAATAGATTAAAACTATATTGCATTGTGATATACTTCTGTTGTGATGTGACTGCTTTTGCTGAAGGCAGCGGATGTCTTTCCACGTGTTGGTAACTTTGTCAACTACGGTTAGTCCAGCGTTTCTGAAACCTTGCCATGTCGCGGACCTCCAAGGCATTTGTGGTTTGCGGACCCCCGAATACTGTAAACAACGAACAAAACAATAGACGGCTTGCACATGAACGAAATATACAAGTCTTATCCACGTCAATATTTGCACAGTTGTCTCCGAAACAGACTCATCTGAAGTTCAGTGACATTTGTGCTCCTGACAACATTCTCCTACCTTTGATATTCTAGGCGTGATTTTGGACAAAGCTAGTCGAATGTCTTGTCTCGCATCTTCTGTTTCGATAGTTTGATTTGATTTTCGCCAAGCTGGAAATTCAGTCTGATACTGATACGCAGTACAGAAAGGAAAGACTTGTTTTCAACGCTGCCATAGTCACAGTACTGTAAAGTTTGTGGCAGAGGAGCCCAGAAACAAGACATGAGCTCTTTAAAGTCAACTTCATTTAGGTCAGCTAGAAATGGATTTCTCATCCATTCAGCTATTTTTAGGAAAGTACAGCCGCATAGTCTTCAAGAATATCTAAATTTTGTACAATTCTTGGAATTAATGTCCCTGGAAATTCTGCAAACGCAGGAAGTTTCTCAGTTGCACCTTGTGTTTCCACAAACCTATCTTGTCTCCGGCTGCCAAGCGATTCATGCTCTCTCTTTGTAAAGACAGGTTCACGACATTTTAGAAGTGTCTAAGTCAGGGACTCAAACTTTTTTGTCCGAGGGCCACATAAGGTAATACAGAACATGTCGAGGGCCGGACATCTTCCGCAATGTGATTGTTGCGGAATATGTTATATTCTACCAAATCAACAAATTTTTCGTAAGTACTGTTATTTTTCATCATTGACAAAATGGCTTCGCGGGCCGTAGTTTGGAGACCCCTGGTCTAAGTAACTGCAATGTGTGTGCAAATACGTCTGCGTGCAGTGTCGTTGAACAGGGTATTTCTTTTTATCTTGTCTTGATGCTGAAGATCCCGCTATCAAATCTGCCATTCGTGCACCGGCCGGCTTGATCACGCTATCCGCAAGTGTATGATGTAATTTCTCCCCAACGAGGTATGCAACATCGAAAGAAGCGCAGAAGAAAAACCGAACAACGTTTGTATTTACCGTATATACTCGCTTATTAGCCGCACTTTTTTACCTGGAATATGGCCTGTATTTTGCCTGCGGCTTATACGCGCAACATACCCAGAGGGACAGAGTTTTCTATCAGCAATAGCCTTAACGGGACGGAAGATGACATTCCCTGGACAGATGTTCGTGACGACACCCATGACACAGATGAAGAAGATGAAGATGACACCTGCGACGATCTACCGTACTTATAGATGAACTTCCGACGAAGAAGATTTCTTAGGTAAAATTGACTCATTACATTTGCCTGTAAAAATCAATATTTTATGGTTGATTGATCGTGCAGGGTCTTCACCGGTGAAAAGGTCAATTAACCTGCGGCTTATTCGTGAATTACCCTTGATTCTCGGTTTATGCCTAAAATTTCTGCTGCGGCTAATAAGCGACTGTATACGGTACGTAAGGCCCCGATTGACACGATTTATTTTCATAGCATCAAGTGACTTTCACCGTGAATCGTTTGATGCTCTTCAGTTTTGATGGCTTTAAACTTGAGTTGCGGGGAGTTTTGCTACAGGCAGGGCCGTCGCCAGCGAGGGGGCCAGTGGTGCCCGGCTGCCCATACTAAATATTCGTAAATGCAATCCAATATTGTATTTAAAAATGTTTCCCCCCTTTGTGGTTTTTGGCTCCCCTGCTGCGGAAACCTGGCGACGGGCCTGACTACAGGTCGTGCATGTTGCTTGATCAATCCCGTTCATAATATCAGCGTTTTTGGGTGCCAAAATGACACCTCACAATTTTGCAATGATGCTCTAAAATTTTGGAAGCCAAGATATGGTTTTGCCATGTATTGAAGTAAACCGATTTGAGGAAAGCATGTTTTCCTGTACGTGGCGGTGGCTGTTACAACGGTAGGCCGAAACTGTTCTCTGGTGCAAAAGTTGGAAGCGGAAATTGGAACTATGGTATTTGTGCATTGCACCGCTTCGCTTAGGCCTGCTGCGATACTGCCGCAGATTTGTCTGCTATGAGGAAATGCGAATGCAGTTTAGCCTACTACAAATGTGGAAGTGTTTTACTGTTCCACCGTCGGAATCAGCTTACCTGGATTTGCATCTGACATGACGGCAAAAAGTCGGCAACTGTGAGTGCTGCCTGGATAGAGATTTGAGCCGCACTGAGGCAGCTGTCAGAAGTGAAAATGATGCAGTTTGTATCTTTCACTGCGACTTGTGCATTTTGTCAACATCGCTACTTCATCTGACATAACTGATCAAAGTGTTTCAGGTGGGATGTTTTAACTTTGCACAGGTGAAAGCTTCCGCAGAATTCTACTTCAAAACGTAGTCTGACGCGGCTGCTAAATCCGAGCTTAAAACTGATTGCGTAAGGTTTGCGGATGAATTAAGGGTTAGGGAACATAGAATGCCGGATAGTTCGGCTGACTCGTGTGTGTTGAGTGGCATGGCGTTTTGAAAAGGCACCGAAGAAGCAGCAAACTAGGGTGATCATCTCCATACACGAAAAGGCAGGCAGGAGTGAATGCACCAACTACCGGGGCATCTCTCTCTAGCCTCACTGGAAGTGCTTGCGAAGTGCCTTGTAAAAAGATGTGGCTAAATAATTGAAACAAAGCTGGATGATACCAGGCCTGAAGCCAGGTTTTAAGGTTTGAGGAGCAAAATACATTTTTAGAGGGGCAAGGTGTCTGTTTTTGTTATATGTTTGAAACAAATATTTCCGGGCACAACAAAATTCGGGGACATTCCCCCGTGGCTACGGGCCTGGATGATACCCAGCGAGGTTTTCGTCGCGGCTGTAGCACTACAGACCAAATTTCCACTCTCCAGCAAATTTTCAAGAAAGCATGGTACCGGGGTTTTCCGGAAGGCCGCCCAGTCTTTAGTCCGCCCATGGGCGCTTATTTTAGGTGGGTGTTTTTATGGTGCTAAGATTTCAGTTGAATACGATTTGTACCTGTTCCCTTACACGGTACGTCCAACGTTATACGGAGTTTGAAAACTATTTAGATATTTGTGCCCACGCTCCAGACTGTATTGTTCGCCAAATATGGATTATACATACATCTATTGTGTGTGGATTTTGTGTGCATGTGTAGTTGTTCAGACACAGGCAATATGCAACTGCCGTATAACAGTCCGGGCGGTTATTTAGTCCACGTCTTATTTTCCCAATGTGTCTATTTTCCTATTAACGGCCCTGGGCGGCCTTCCGGGAAACCCCGGTAGTATGCCAAAAACGTCTACACATGTTTTGTAGACCTCGAGAAAGTATATGACGAAGTTACTCATGAAAAGCTTTGGGAAGGGTTGCGGGAGTACGGTGTTGATTGCTGCACGTTACTGGCCGTCAAGTCACTGTATTCCTGCTCAGAATTTTGTGTCCGTGTCGGCGGAATTGAATCGAAACGCGTGGCACTTACGTTTTGCATATGTTGTCATTGCAAGCTCAACTTTTATCCCTATAGCATTTGATCTCGTGGTGCACATGAAAGGAATTGGGCAACTTACAGCCAATCGCAACGTGCAAAACAAAACATTATTTCAAACGTTGAACTTTTTCTTACATTTGCTCTTACTCTTTTTCAGTCTTGCTCAAAAGATTAGGCCTGATGCGTGCCATTTCATCGTTTCAGTTTCAACTGTTTTTTAAACAAAAAAGAAATAATGAGCCTTATCGTACTTTTCTGAAAGTCAAAGTCGTAAACCGTTGGATTCGTACTTGTGAAACCTGAACTTGTGTCCATATAAATTGATTTAATTCAAGGTTGGCTAATATTCGGTCACCCAGAAGGACATAAGCACTTCATTTGCCCCGGGCCTAATTTCTCTCAACAGCCTTGCCAGTCGGCAAGTTAAGTATGTTTTATAATATTTTATACTGGTGGCTAAAGCTCAATACAACACAATAGAATGTATAGCGCAGTCTTCCATTGATCAACTATAGCTTCTCAACTGCTAATATAGTCGTTTGCTAAAGCGGAATAGATATCTGGTGGGCTGAGAAAGCACTTTTGCATTCGTCAAATGCCTTAAATTTTCCCGAGATTTTGCAACTATTTTCAATTGCATTTCTGCAACGCTGCTACAAAGCAGATTGTTTTCGTCACAATATTCCTGTCGTTGGAAATATGTATTACCTGCAGACTACAAAGATAAATAGACAGTACGGCATTCGAGATTCTAACGCTGAGGGAAATTTTAAGTTGTTGAGAATCTGGTAAGTATTCTGTCCAACTATGTCACAGAGAAGTTTTCAACTTCTTTGCATAACTGGAGTGGAGTCTTGGAAATAAGATAAACCGGAACAGGACTTTTCGGTATGGCCGTTTCGGTCACGACATTTCTGTACATAAACAACTGATTACATTTGTTTATTTAAATGATTATATAGATAGGCGAAATGTCACGCTAGCTGGTTATACGAACTCCCTTTTGATGAGTCATGATTGCGTTTAAATCTGAATTGTAATTATGAGTTTGAAGTATATGTATTAATTGAAAATGTCGATAATGATTTAATTTACTTGCTGATGATAATGAAAATCATATGTTGATGCTGATTAACTGTTGGATCTTGGATCATGTTTCTTGTTGTTTTAAATAAAACCTTTCGTTGATTTAAGTACGTTTGCATTAAAAACTGAACATGTAAGATTTCTGCAAGATTTTATAGTCTGACTGAAATGTCTCGAGACCAAAACAACCAAGACCGTGATCGAAACGGCCTGACCGAATCCGCCACGCCGAAACGGCTCAGACCAAAAAGTTGCGTACCCACGATGAACAGCCGTGCCTCAACAGCATCAGCCTTGTCGCCATAAAAGCTTTAGGTCTTAGTGGATTCTGTGAAATCGTGTGTCCCGAAGCGATGAACGTGGTCAAGCCTTGTTCTTTGGCCCTGTTTAGAATAACTTAAAAAACCTAATGCACTAGAAGTTCCCATGCTTCAAAATATGCCTTCATCCATGCATCTCAAAGTGGATTAAGCTGAGTGTTTTATAGCATAAAGCCAAATTAATGCAGCGAAGTAGTTCTACACAACAGCAAAAAATATGCAGACTACACTCCAGCTAGCCATATAAAACAGCAAGCTCTTAAAACCTTAGTGGGCTGGCTGTGAGGGAAATAATGCAAAAGTATATCACATCGAAGATCGGTCGAAAGAAGCGCAAGCTGTATGGCTCGTGAGGTTAAACATCATAAAAAGCAATCACCTGCTGTTGCAAATAAAGACAAAATTAATTTTGCCTAGCAGTTGTTTGGCAACCGCAATCATTTCTAGTGGCACATAAGCAATCTCTCTGTCTTTTTACAAAGATACTTGATAGATTGGCAAAACAAATCAAAAGTTTTCACGAGGTTTTGCTCGCTCATGCGACTGAAATATCGCTTGGCACAATTATGTGCATGCATGTTCCACAGTTTCCAAAAATTTTTCTGCTACCCAATAAGGCCGCTGACAAAGTTGCAGGCATTTCAATTCTGAAAAGTTTGTTGCATTTTGTCATTAAATTACAACAGCAAAATCTAAATTTCTGGCTTTTTAGATGTGTTTTGAAGCCCAATAACAATTTCACTAAACAAGCTTTACTATGTACGACAAGCATTGTTTCATAAAATCTGCTTGCTTTGACACTGGCGCAAAATAATTCGTTTTATCAGGTGGTAGGCTTAACCGCTTTGTGCATATTAAACCTTACACCCGGTTAGCTTTCAGCCAAATCAGAAAACAATGGAAGAATGGATCACACATGAACTTTTGCGTAACGCACACGTCTGTAGTTAGCCACAGTACGGTATATCTGCCCAGTTGTTTTTTGCCGAAATCGTTGGAACAGCTCTCGAGCTACAAAAGTGCTTCCATAAGGCAAGGTATTTGCTACGTACACCTGTACAAAATCTTTTCCTCACGGATATTACTTAGCACCCAGCTTGTAGAAGGGTTTTCCTGCAATCCACGAATCATCGTCACGAACTGGACGAGGCGAGGCAGGACTCATCGGTGAGGGTGACGGCGAAGCTGATTCTATGGGCGACAGTCTATGCACCAATTTCGGTGATGGTGATTCTTGATCTTGGGCCCCTAGCAAACGTTCGTAGTCATCAAAGATATGCAGTTTTTCCAAGGACTTCATAGCGGCTTTCCTCGAGTCTTTTACGCTCGGAGAATTGTCTTGTTCGGAGATGGTTCGGTCTTGGCAATTGTTTGAAAGGTTGCACGGACTTTCTAGATCTTCCGGTTCGTCGCTTTCAGCTTCACTGTCAGTAACTTCGATTTCAACTACCTCATACTCATCAGGATCATACTCATCCCCTTCGTGCCACTCAATGATTTCATTACTGGACGATGTTCTTGAACTGTCGGAGCGATTGACCACGTGCTGGCCGTTTGCATTCGGCGGAGCTGGTTGTTGAACCGTTTCTTTGCAAGGTGTCACATAGACAACTGGCGTCGAAGAGGATGCTTCAACCGCGAATGCTTCTTGACCTGCTGCATGAATTTCAGGTGATTGCAAGTCACTTCTAACCGGAGAAAGAATGGGCGGTTCTTGAGTGGAACTCGTCAAGGGTGTTTTCACTTCGCTTTGTGGATTGGTTAGAGTTGGAGAAGATCTTTGCGCTGAAGAACTAAGAGAAGGTGAATCGGCTGAAGACGAAATTCCAGGTGTCTGCCGAACGACCTCTTGGTCTGTTCTACTGTGTTCATTATTCGTTAGTGGCTGAGGTGAGGAGCGTGTAGGGGTTTTGACCTGCAAAAAAACGCTCAAAAGCGAAACTGAAGAAAGAAAAGCTATGACAAGAGCACAGTTATCCAGATTGCTTTATTCAATATGCTAGCTTCGAACTAGTTAAAGACAAAACTTACAGCAAAATTAATAAATCTTGTTAAATATCACACCAACCTTTTTTAATTGGCTTAGAGGAGCCTCGTTCCGAATAGCTGCAAGCAGTTGATTTCGTACATTATGTGGCTTTTCGCGTTTTGCGACCTTTGGCTGTTTGTTTTCTGCTTTCTATGGATGGGATAAGAAGCAACGTTATTGCCAGGGGCCTTGGTCCCCCTGCATTTTGAAATTTGACGTTTTCCTATTACATTTTTAGCAAAAAAAGTTTGTTTTCTTAGTTTCGAGAGGGAAAAATGAAATTTCATCTTTATGCCCCCCGCCCACCTGGAAAAATTTTTTGGCTAATTTCGGAAAAATGAACTAGTGGCAACTCCCTGGAAAAAATTCTTCCGACACCCATGACTGTAAGCAGTCTAGACTGGTTAGGAATCTTACGAAGATTAATTTTGTAGTGAAGGTTCAGCATTTAATTGAGTCGATAAATAAGCAAGGGGAAACACGTTTTCCGTGACGATTGCAAGAAGGAATTCGAGATGCACAAGTTTTTTCTAAGAATAAAACACGCTGAAGTAAATTGTGCCTGGAGCTGAATATGCAAATATATGATCTGGCGTTAGTCGTGCAAACAGAACCAATTTCACCAAATGGTGTTTCATTTTGGGTAGGAAAATCGAATTCTCCCCGGTCGTCCTTATTTTGGTTGCGAGATTGATGGTAACGCTGGCTGTAGCTGACAAAACAGTTACGTAGTTTAAACCGTACATTGCAAAAAATGTAGTTTTGACTTTTTCCAGCTAAACACGAAAAATTGTTGCATTTTGTACTATATTAATAGCGCTTGTGGAACAAAGAGGACGCAAACTTAACATTCTTTACTTTAATTTCCATTCATTTTTCAGTATTCATTGTAACTTGATAATTTTTAAAACTATACGCTCAGTCTGCTTGTCTAAAAGTGTATCTTACATATGAAACTTACATTTTGAAGAACTTTTTCTTCGCGCTGCTTTTCCGTATCATTGCGCTCTCCTGCAGCTCCATGAAGTCGGTTTGCAAACCAATTTTCGAGAATCGCCAAATCGGATGGGTTCATTTGATTGAGTAATTTCTGAAGAATATTACAGTTCAGCATTTCCACTTATCTATAGTAAAAAGGGAGCATTTTGTTTTTGTGTCTTGGCTCTTGATCATAAAACACAAAGCGAGATTTTGCAGTACCTGCACATCTTTATCCTGCACTGCAGCAGCCCCTTCCAAACTTAGACCTTTTTCTCGCATTTTCTTCGCCTTTTCTGCTCTTTCCTTTCTGTACCACTCGCTGCTGGTTTGTCTTCTCAAAGTAGGCCGGTTTGACTGCAGAAGTAGTTCGATCACATTAACAACACATATTGCAGGAAAAAAGCAGCATGATGCCATTTCGCGTTCATTTCTCGTTAATTTTGGCATAACTCAAATGTCAAATAAACCTACTGTTTGAAACTTTATAGATAGAAGATTTGTTTCGTTTTGTGATGGAGCTAACGAGATTGGAAAAAACGAACGACAGTGGCAAGCAGGGACGCTGAAGAGCGGGTGCATAACGGAGGCATTTCCCCCTGACCTTTCATAAGGGGGGCAACGGGGCGGAGGTGCCTTTTTATAAAAGTATCATACGTAATTTCCTGGTTTACCACGATCGAATTGAAATTAATTTATTACAGCTATTCAGCTATTAGCGCACGCGCACCCAGAAACTTCAGAATGGTTTCCTATAATTTCTGGTATTATTTTTAAGGTCAACATCGTTTCTGAACAGAAACAAGCATAAGGTAACGATTTTTTGTTTTTTATAAGTTTGCATTGCTCTCAACTCTTTTACTGCCCCCTACACTACCGCTGTACCGGCGTCCCTGGTGGCAAGCGCAACAACACAGCAAACATTTCAGATGCGGCGAACATAATATCTCTGGCATGGAACAACCAATCCAGAGATATTCAAGAAACGACTGTAAAGTAGCAAAACATAAAGCTGCTGTATGAAAAAGCTTGTTAATGTTAAATCCTGGGTTTCATAACTGAAATATATGGACTGCTAGGGGTTCAAAATAAGCCTGAAAAAGGTTGCCAAAACAAGGCGGAACACGCAACGGGCCATTAACCAATATCCTGCAGAAAAATGCTTTTTGGAGATTTGCTGTATGACATTCATTCAAAAGTTCTAGGTTACGGTAGAAAAATATGTTGGATTGAAAATATCAAACTGAATTTTTCGAAACTTATTCTTGTTGTGGTGATAACTAGATGCAAGTTATGCATCTTGAACATACTGCATAACAAATTCTCTAATAAATTTCGTGCCTACGTTTAGCTGATTCGAAGCTTGATTTTGCTAGACTTTCAACTTGCAGGCTAGGTTTTATCAACCTTTTGCAGAATTTTTTTTTCTGCAAATTTCTGAATAAGTTTTATTGATTCACATCTTTGTACATTTAATATTGAAAACCTCCTGACTCTACACAAAGTGTCATGTATCACATGCAAATAGTGACTCTAGACAAAAGTTCCAGATCACATGCAAAGATTTGCGCCTGGCTTAGAATGCAGTTTCGACCCAACAGTCCTTGCTCCACCTATTACACTTACTATGTCAAAATGCCTGTTATCTCGACCGTGGGAGGTTACAATCTAAGTTTAGGACTAGCGACAGTCACAAGTGCTGTGCATGTCTCACGACAGTCATAGACAAATTTGAAATTATCTTTCATCTGTAAAGAGTAGGCTATGCCTGGTTTCAAAATCCACTTCAATTGAAAATGGAGGTTATAACTTGTAACAGTCAAGTTGAGCAAATATCTTTCTAGTAAAAATGGCTCTGTTTAACCAAGTCATTTAGAGACAGAAAACTTGAGAGATTGAAGACCAAAGTCTTCAAACATTAACCCATTGAATCTATAGTCTTTGAGGATAATCTGATGAATTCCTGTAATATAGAATCAGCAGTAAGATAGCTGTAGGTGCTGTCAAGGGTTATTCTTGCTGTCAAGAGTTGTTGTTTATTCTTACATTTCCGGCTTGGGCTCTGCTTCTCTGTTCTGCTACTCTCTTTTTTCTTACTTCGTCCATATTTCGTGTGAGGTAATTGGATGTAGTCATGCGCAGTCCTGGGTTGGCAAACTGATATCCAAACCGCAAAAGAGAACTGCAAGAACACAATAACAGCTAGCAAACATAGAGGTTATTCTCGGAAAAACAGCTTTAGAAAAGTCAAGGCTTAAAAAAGTGATATATAAAATCTAATCAAACAACTTACTGGTTATCACGGATAATTCTAGCAAATTCATGCTCAACATTTGCACCAAAAATTTGCCTTTGGTTGTCAATCCTTAATTCCTTTACACTTCGATTTCTTCGCAGCGCGGCCACAAGCCGCAATGCACCATCCCCTGTTGCAAAGAATAAGTATTATACCATTCAGCAATCACCTAACCTTCAGAACGTGTTTGTATCCCGACTGTGCAATGCATATTTTACAGTTACATAGTATTTCGCGAAAGCGAGCAGAAAAAGATACGACAGCCTCATCACGTATCAGCGCAATGGAGTACTATTAAATTTTCTAATCGTTTATTTTCTTCATAACACGAAATTTCGTTTGATTGCTTGGCTATTATAGCTCCAACATGGCATGTATTTACGACGATCAAGGCTAATATTTCTGCTTGCGTTGACAGTTCGAAGGTGTTGATTTGTCTGGTTCAGGTAAGGTCAAGAACGAGTCACCAAAAACTGCAGTGTTTCGTTTTCGTAAAGAAAACAATTACAGCTATCAAAAAAAGCCACGTATCGATCAGAAGTGCCACTGGTCTGGTATGGTTCAAACTCAACAAAAAGTGACAGACAAAATCTTTGCAAGCATCAGGCTGACTCGTTCAAAACCTTTATCAACGCCGTAGAAAATCTTCTTAGTTGACAAAGAAAAAAACTGATTTTAAAGTAAGTAGCGCAGGGTTGTTTCATAATAAATCCAAAAAAGTCCGCAAGGTCTGGTTTTGACTACATTATCTGTCTTTATAAAGTAACCATCCTCTTTTTAAAACTATATTTGCACTATGCTGTGTGCTCCGTTTGTTAATTCCACGATTGTTGAAAATAACTTTGTACTTGACATTTTGAGGGCCACAAAGCCACTGTAGTGGTTTGGAATTTGTTCAGTCACCTTCGTAGAATTTTGTCGTCCTTGGGTTCTTAGAAATCTAAATCAAGATCCCATTACAAAACTTGTGAAACTTGGCAAAAGTGACGTCTAAAAATTAGCTATCTTAAGTGTCACGAATCTAAAAGAGACTTGGTGGAATGGTCAGCATAGGTGTATCATATGAAATAGATGTTGCAACAGTCGCGCTTTGCGGAAGCTTGGCCTAAATCTGCCAAGAAACAGCACAGTTTTTGCTTTAAGCGAAGGTTTCATTGCAAACCATAAATCAGTCTTTTCTTCGTCCCCTAAAGCTAAGAGAGTATGGATGTCAGCGATTGCAATCGAACCGATGGACAACCTTTCAACAAGCAAGTGGGCACACAATAACATTACTCAGCAGACAATCTGCAGCAAGTATGTCACTGACCTGTTATAAAATTTGACTCAACA
>Ga0210059_1001255_pt1 | contig 37631 bp, 24 predicted proteins | sample Ectturendosymbi2_FD_188042 | JGI IMG/M metagenome (GOLD analysis project Ga0210059, IMG submission 188042) | Ecteinascidia turbinata endosymbiont from Florida, USA - Sample 2 (SPAdes) (version 2) | ecosystem: Host-associated > Tunicates > Ascidians > Unclassified | place: Key West, Florida... | reverse complement strand
TAATAAACTAAAAAAAAACTACTCACAGGAGGATTAAAACTTTAGGTAAAGAAAAGATTGGTTAAGACCTTGGTGTGGAGTGTGGCCATGTATGGATCAGAAACTTGGACCATAAAAAAGGCTGACGCTACATGGCTGGAAGCATTTGAAATGTGGGTCTGGAGAAGATTGGTGAAGGTGAAACGGACAGATAAGAAAAGCAATGCAGAGGTCCTTAATCTTGTAAAGGAAAAAAAGAGTTTGTTAGCGGAAATGAGGAAAAGAAAAAGGAGGTGGATTGGTCATATTCTGAGACATGAGAATATGCTGCGCACTGTGCTGGAAGGTGGAATGAAGGGAAAACGCCCAAGAGGAAGGAAAAGAATCAAAATGGTAGATAATGTCATGACTGGCACTTACGCACAAATGAAAATAAGAGCTGAGGATAGAGAAGAATGGCGGGGGATGTCATGAGAGACCTGCCGTAAGGCAGAATACCTCTGATGATGACTCACCATGATGTAAGCGTTCCGGTTGAGGAATTTGAGGAACTTCTCCAGACACCAGAAGCAGCATTTGAGGCACTTCAGAACAAACTTTGCCACTTTGTTTTCAGTTCCCTTCAACTTCGAGTCGGCGTATTCGAGCAATATGCGGATCAGCTGCACTATAGCAATGATGAGAGCGCCAAATGCGAGCGAGCCCGTGTGGTACCTGGAAAGAAGTGATGTAAAGAAATGGTAGCAACACAGAAGTTTGCTATTGATTAGTTTCTTTATTGCATCTTACGCAAACTTTAATAGTTTTTAAATTCGTTTGTTAGGAACATTTTCAATGTCAACGATGACACTTCTCGACTTCTGTCAACTGGTATCAAACCTACTTTACTATAACAAACGTCGTTAAAAATAAGACCAATTAATTTAAAAACATCCTGTTCCTGACTCATCATTCTACTTAAACGCCTAAACAAACTTCCTTGTTCAGAATATTCTAAGGATCCTGATGAAGAGCTACTTACTTCACCGGTTAGGGAACCTAACAAGATAAACGCAGAGTTGGTGACTGACGATACGTGAATGAGACACCTTTTCTTCAAGCGACTATTAAGTGACAGCTTTTTTTGCGATATATGTTGTCGATCTGTGCTTTATTCAGATTTCGTGGTACCGCCCGCACTCTTGCGCAAACTTACCACAAGTTGGTGCGGATCACAAGATGCTTAATATTTGTTGCCTGCAGTGCCGGGTACGCGCTGCTGTCATTTGCGCGGTTTGATGATTGGTTCCGTGTCTTATACTTCAAAATGTACGTATTCTCTGATGTCACATCCGAAACCTGCGGTTGTTGTGCCCGTGCTTGTGGTGATGTTCTCTTCTGAGGTGCATCCGTTCGCCTTTTCCTTTTAACCTTCGTGCTGCGGCAGTTGTTGCTTTTTTCCTGTGGAGTCGGTTGATTTCCCCTCTCAATAGGTGCAACTGATCTGTGTTTGGCAGCAAACGAAGCCCTCCACTCACGAGTGGATTTCATTTTGTGTAAGTTCACTCACCCCTTCCGTACTTCCACTTCACAATGCTGTCATTGCAAACGCATTGAAAGTCACGATTTCGTTTTCAGTAACTTTAAGACCTTGAGCCAACGTTATATTGAACGTTGTTGTTACCTTAATCTTGGTCCTTTTTTGTTTGTCCAACGCATCCTGTTCTTAAGCAACTGCATCTCCTACACCGCGGTCGGCTTTTTTTGTTTCTGTCTGGACTCTACGATCCGTTCAAATTTCCACTGCGGATGACTTTTTATCGCACATCAGTCCAACTTCTGTTCAGATTGCCACCACTGGCTATAGGGCCTGTCCCACGCAGCTTGCAACGAAGAGAGAGATTTGAGCACGTAGCCTGTTTCCAGTGCCTATCATCATTTCGGGAGTCGGGAATGTAGCTTAGTAGGCTTACGGCGACACAGAGGAGCACAGTATCTACTGCATTGCCCTGTTTGCTTGACAGTGATTAGCCACAAGCCCAAGTCTGAAGTAAGCCTGACCGGATTTGTGATCCTATTCACGTCAGTACCTCCTGCTGTGACCTGACATATGGTTGGTCTCACGAAATCCCATGCTGGATATAGGTGGTATGATCGCCCTGGCAACCACACTTCCAGTTGCATCTCGTCTGCCTTGTCTTCTGCAAACCTTCGCAGAAACACTAGAAGCAACCGGCAGAACCGTCGCCAGAAAATCTTCATTAGGCGGGCCTTACTTTTGTGCAGGGGGGGCTTGATATTTAAAAATGGACAAAAGCTCCACTGGTTTATAGCGTTTCATATTTCAATTTGAGCGGTTTGGAACTTTGTTTGGGGGGGCTACGCCCACTTAAAGCTCCCCTTCGCGGCGGGACTGGCAACCGGTGGTGCATTTGGGTCCGAAAGAGGAAGGAGTTGAACAAAGTCATCGACTCCACGTCCTCTTCAGTAAAAATACAAAGAATGGCAAGCGCAGTCACGTGAGCCAGAGAAACCGTCACGTGAGTACTTCAGTGGCTGTAATGCCAACTGTGTCTTTGGCGAAAAAAGTAAAGAAACCATATTCTTTCACACCTTTTCAACACACACACTCTGCGAAAGCATCGCGGGTGGATCGGTTTAAAGTTGCTTTGTTAATCTGGCTTCTGAACGGAACTGACATGCCATACCTGACTTCAGTGTCGCAAAGACCTAGGTTTAAATTAGAAAAACTATTTTTCGTTGCGTTCGAATTACCGAAATAAAACACCAAGAACTAACCACAAACACAATATAGATACGCTCCGAGCTACTTGCTTAAAATTATCGACCAACTGCTTTTCGCTTTCACTTCCACAGTCAAAACTATCCTCTTTTTTTCTCCCAGCTTCTTGAATGTAAACAAGATTTCAAAACTCACTTAAAACGAAACAACAAGGGAGTGTATACCAACCTGAGCGACCTGCCGAAGCTCGAATACAGTGGAAGGTAAGGAATGTCAGCTGGTTTGTTGAAAGCCCAGTAGTAGGACGCAAATGCACCTGCGACAAACACCGCCATTGTCAGAAGTTGGCAAGGGCTGAGATTGATGTTAAAACAAAACGCTTAAGGGTTATAGTAAAGAATTCCTTTGCAACGGTCAGTCGACTTTGGCCTCACCTGCCAAAGTGCATTGTCCCAGGGCCAAAATCCAGTTCACAATCCACAACATTCCAAACGCCATGATCACTTGCAACCAGATAACGTTTTGGTGGAAACTGAAAACAAGTAAGAAACATACAAGCAAGTCAGTTATTTTGTAGATGGTAACAATATATACCAGGTTATAGCGAATTTCTAACACAACCAATTGAAGTCTTCTGAAGAAACCGCAGATTTTAAGCGTACGCCATTTAAGACTCTTCTGAAGACTTCGCTTTCTGAAGACGAATTTCACCCAAACAGGTTCGATGTAGATAGCGTATTTCTGTTTCGTCCAAAACCGTAAAACTCGACTCTGTTTTTATAACTGCTGCCAAGTCAGCACGTTACCTCATCGGTAAGGACTACGGCCATGCGCAGGGATAACGTGTTATGAGTAAGCAGGAAAGCTCCGCACATGTAAGCGCGACGCGTCAAGAGAATAGGGACACACGCATCTGAATGTTCCACATCATACTTACACGGATTGCCCTCCGTAGTTGACGAAGACGCACGTGACGTTACTGTCGTTGATGTACGTGTGATTTGGTTGATCCCATTCCTGGGAACAAAGATACGAGAGTGGAAACCATGCTGAGCTCCTTCAAGCTTAAAGGAATAATCTACGGTTTCGAAGAAGGTCGCGCAATTTGTTCTTTTTAAGCAGACGTATGCACGGAAAGATGACTTTTTTCGCAAGCTTAATTAGGTTTCAGCTGCGTTACGCAGTTCGGGCCATTCGGACCTGTGGAAAGCTTGCAAATGATCTGCATGGAGCGAGCACGATTCATGTGCAGGTGCTGCTTCATCGCAGTGTTTCCCTTGCCACAAAAGCGCTTGCAAAGCCGTCGCTATACGTGGGTTGCTTCCAGCAGCAGGTGTTGGTTGAGAGGTCTACGAATGTCATCTTTTAAATAGCTGAATTAATCTGCCACAGTTCGTGTGTTTTTTCTACTTTTACTTCAGTGCCAACATTTCGCTAGTAAGATTTTCTCACTGGCTTCGCGGCATTGAAGATGTGCTTAAATACAAGCTAGTTTTCCTTGTGCAAATAAATTGTGATGGATTCAATTGCGTACGCCACCACTGTCACTTACAATTATTATCTTACACAGTGATTCAACATCAGCAATCTGGCCATGGAAACCAACTTCAAGTGCAAAAAAACACAGCCAGAACTGAATGAAGGCTGACAGGAAAAAGATAACGCTTGTTCTACAACTTATCGGCTCCACGCCGTCGCTTAGCACAACCGCAAGAAAAGAAAATGACTTACAGTGATGTTGCACGTCTGGTTGCCCAATCCTGAGACGTTTCCAGGATCGGAAACTTCATACAGTGGGTTGCCTGACGAGGCCAGGAATAACGCCGTGGCTGACCAGAACGATACGGATATCAACACGAGGACAAACGTCACAAGCGGATAGAATAACGTGGTGATCATGTTACCCACCGCCCTGGAAACAATACTTCGTGTGAACTTCGCATAACGGAGAGATTGAGAGAAGAAAAGTTTTATGCCTTCATTTATGTCATTTATGATCAATTTTCGTGTCGAAAAGAGCTGTGAAGTAACGGTTATCAGAACAAAATGATCATTACTTGCTCGCTTGGCGAATGACTTGAATGGCGATCTGGATCCGTTTTCGGAGAAAAAGCACCATCAGGATTATGATGAGGTCCACCACACCAAGAATAATCGCTGGAGAAATAGTCAAACAATTAACAGTTTACTCGCAGCTTGTGTCCTCGACTGCTGCTGAGCCTCTAAATTTACGCTAATTCGACCCTCCAAAAATTCCTGCATCATCTACTCGCGTTTGGGACTCCGCAAGTAGCATATTGCCCGTGGATGCAATCTATCTGTTATTTGTGCGGGACAAAAAACTGTTTACTGAAGCTGCTGGACCATCCAAGCACGCTGGAGTCAATAGTGGCATCCGCTGCTCAAGAACCACACTTATTTGCCGCCGTATATTGAGTTGAAATCGTTAATGCAATGTTCATGCTCTTGCTCGAACTTGATGCTCTACATGCTGCTGCTTTCGCGTAGGGACAAGTCTAAGCCCAGCACAAGGGGCCGGTGTCAGTTTGCTGGATCCTGTGGATGCATAGGATTCAAGACTCTTGTGAACCGGCTTATGCTGCTTCCACGTCATCGGACACCTACTTTTCGCGAGTATTGCATGTCGTCGCTAGGAAGTTTCGTTGCCACGTGAAATGAATTTCAAAGCTTTACAAAGTTTCTAGAGAACACACCAACAATAGTTTCGAGACAGAAGTCTGGGTACATAGGGGTTTTCACTATCTATTTTATTAGTTTGGGTTGTTTTTTCCTCCCCATAGGCTTATTTACTAAGTCCACAGAAGAACGAGTTGGCACTGTAAGTGGACGAGAAGGATGGTCTAGCTAGACTTTACGTTTTTTTTTACCATGTATCCAGACTTTATATACACCCTGCCATTTCGAGAGAACACACCCAACATTAGTTCCGAGAGAACACACCCGACAAAATCAGGTCAGGTGGCGCTACGGTTATGCAAAACATCCCGACTAAAACTATCCCCCAACTTGGCGTTGCTCAGGAATGCGGGGTTAACCCAAGAAAAAGACGGCAACAGCGCGCGTGACAGAAGGTCTCCCCATGGCAATTCACATCACTCGAAGAGGACCACTAAAATTATCTTGGCGCAATGAGCGCAATTTTCCTCATAACATTGCGGACCTTTGATGCATAGCCACACGAGCCAACTGCTGTTAGTCTGGATTAACCTAAAGAAGTAGTTTTGCACTTATGCCCAGCGTTCAGCGACGGCTGCGTGTGTGCTTCTCGTTCACCAATCCATGCAGTCACCGGAAGATCATGTGATTAAAAGATTGTATGACGTACGTTCGAATGTTTCTTCTGATTGGCGAATCGTTAACGACTGGACATGGCGCTCCTTTTTCAGGGGTTGTGCCAGGAACGCCAACTTAAAGCAGTAGCTCGCATCTACATAGGGAGTACGAGTATTCATTTCAAACTCAGAACTGGCTGAATGTGAATATGTTGCGCCTTTTTAATCCTCGCACTGATAAGCAGGGCTGTGGAGTTGGAATTCAAATTTCAGGCTCTGGCTACAGGCATTTTGAAGTCTTTGACTCCAGCTTCGACATCTACAAGTTTTTGTATCCGGCTCCAAAATGATTTGGTCCATTGAAAACTGAAAACCATTGTATTATTTCATTTATTTGTACAACTCGCTTGCCCCACAAATTAGGGCTGTGGAAAATTTCAGACTCCGGCTCCACCATCTACAAGTTTTTTGGCTCCGACTCCAATCATCCAAAATTGCTTGGGCCCTAGGCTCCGGGTCCATAGCCCTGATAAAAAGACTACGCATGAAAGCAGTAAATACAAAGCGCTGAGGAGATGAACTTCTAGCAGAAGTTTTTGATAACCTCGCTGGCGTGAAACCCAATGCATGTTGGCAGGTTTGAATTCCTGCTCTAACAAAATAAATATTTAACGCAAACAGAATCTTTCATCGTAAGGATGTAATAACCACTCCATCTGGGAGTTGCAGTGGGTTTTAAGATACGCCAAATTCTATGACAGACACCGTTGCACCACGTTTAATCACAGTTAAGATGCTTACAGAAAGCCAGCCATGTCTGAGTAAGCGATAAGTATGTGTCCAGGTTGGTTGTGAATCCGACTGATATGATGGTTTTATCGGATCCAGGAACGTTCTTCAATCTCTGCAGAAAATCACACAAGCACAAATGAGTGCCAGCGGAAAACACATTCATGCTTAACATGCTAAGAGTCAGTGGGAAATTACGAGCTCCAAAACGCTGTCAGTCAACAGACTAAGGCGAAAACGCGCAACGACTTATATATTTGGTTAATTCTATATGATGCGAATATATAATTCACAACAGCGAACACAAGTTGCACCGATGCGCGGTATAAATACGTTTTCAGATCTATTACACCGCGTGATAAAAACCAAGGCCTCGTAGAAAGCTATACACGATACAGAATGGCAAACACACGAAAAGGGCCAGCTACCACGCCAGTACTATTTACAAGTCCTAGTGGTTTTAAAAATCCCGGGCAACAGAGCATTGCAGACAGGAAAAACAAATTCCTTTCTCGTGTGAACACAGCGCCGCAAGAAAAACCCGGACAAAACGCACTCACCAGGTACTCGTCGACGCAGTACCAGACGCCGAACGAAAGTAAGCCGATGATACCAATCAGGGTGACCCAGACCATGATACCGGCAACCCAACGCATTATCACAATCCAAAGAAAAGCGACCACAGCCGAGATGCCTATCAGTCTAAAAATAAAAGGAAACGAAGGTTTAGGAGCGCCGCCATCTTGCTTAAGAATAACGTCGCCAGAATTAATGTTAGGTTTTGATCTTGTGAGTCATAAAAAGCATTTACTCTTAAAAAATACTTACATTCAACGATATATTTACTTATATTTACGTATTTGGGCCGGACCCATGGTCTATATTGCAGGGATTAGTCAAAAACATAAAAATGCTTAATCATAACGCACCACGCCACGGGGTAGACGTTGGATGGGACGCGCAGGCAATTAATACTGAAGAGGAACATACACAAACCAACGTATCGGCAACTACGTCATCAGCTCATTATCACACAGAAGCGTTGCACAGTCGACAATAAACGAAGACGTGCAAAGCGCATCAAACATTTGAAGCGGGGAATGAAAAGCTGGATGAGGATGCACATCGTTGAACGAAGGCATGCAAATTGATTGTAGTGAAGGCGTGAAAGGCCTTGACGAAATAGTTAACTTGATTCCGGCGAATATGCTCCTCCCCACAGGTCCCAAGTAAAACGATCGTTTTGCGTGACAGGGCTTTGTTTCTAGCGAGTGATTGGATCATAACATAATTTTTATGATAAAACACTAGTTGCAGAGAACGGTTTTGCGTTGGAAAACTGTTCCTTGTGAGATGTAACTGAGACAAAATTACCAGTGGCAAAGGATGTTGGGTTCACACTTTGTTGACTACAGTTACTTGACTATTGCGCCAATGTAACCTATCGTGGGTTGGAAGCAAGTACATAGACCGTAACGTATCAGAAGCGCGACGACAAAAAAAGGCTTAACGCCTTCGTAGCTGCTAACTCACATGAGAAGCCAGTACCACGACATAGTAAGGTCGGAAAATATCTTGTCCGCGATTTCCCGCGCTTCCAGGTAGAGGGAAATTGCAGCTGATCCAGCATCCAAGTTTTTACCAGTTATTGTGTTGTTATTGGCATCCTGCATGACAGACAATCGCATATTATTATTGACCCCAGTATTGATTTTTCCATGTCTAATTTACCCACCCCTTGGCATGGTTCTTCACCCGGAGCTTTCAATGCCTGCACTGGCTTATGGCCCGATTTATACTCGACAAAGTGCGCAGCTGTGAAATTCGTAAAGCCCTGAACGTCGGGCCACTTCTCCGAATGGGGAGATCTCGACGGTTCGGCCGCGGGACCAGAATGTCCCAGGAAAATAGGCGGGGCAAGTCCTGCTGGCTACACCCACGGGAAAGTGGCCCAGAGGTTGATCAAAGACCAGATGGTGTGATTGGATCTCCGACCTGCGGTTGGTCCCATCTCGGTGCGGAGCCAGCAAACAATTAGATCGTTGAAAATTGTAACTTATCTCGAGTCCTAGGGTTGCTTCTCCCGCGACCTCCCCAGAATAAAAGCGGATATCAAAATAGATAAATAGCTTTTCACTTTTCGACTCCACTGCAAATGGTTGAGAGCTCGCGAAGGATATGTAATGCAAGTCATACATTGGTAGTTGCGCAGACACAAAGTGCGCACACGTTACAAAAAATCATGTATGGGATATTTGAAAGCATGTCATCAAAGAACAGCTATAAACTTTATTAATTCCAAGCCCAACTCTTAACAATGTTTTCTTTTCGAAATGAGCTTTGTAGGTTTTCAAATCAATTATCTGAATCAGCAATAATCGACTGCAAATTGACTTAACACATGTTTTTAAATCTAAACGAAGGGATTAAAATTAGCTTATGTAACTGTCAGTTTGTGGAGACGCGAACCCAGAATGCAGGGCCCGTGATGTTTCGGCACCACAAACACTCAGAGATTCCCTGCTCGACCAGGTTCACTCTTTATTGCCTGTACTGCACCTTTTACAGCTAGAAGATTTCCTATTGGCTCTGTGTGGCGCGGCGTCACACTTACAATTCTAAATGACCCAATCAACGATTGAGTTTCCACTGGCAACGCCAGATAAACACGCTCGACCTTAACAAATCTGCTAACGCCTGCAACTCAGATGCCAGACGGCCCAAGCACGCTTGACAATGTGTACGACAAGCATGGGAGAAAATGGTAAAATAAACATGCTCACTTTCAGAGTTACGTTTTCGCGGCTTCCATTCACAAGCATCTCGCCAGCAACGGACACGGCTGTTTTGACGATCTCTGGTATGCATCTGTTCACCACCGGTGTAAGGGGCATGTAATATGGCGCGCATTTTCCGTTCCGCACTGATTGCTCGGGTGTCTGGAAGACGCAGAATATTAGTTTTAAGGCCAGCACTCCATTTTGCGAAGGTCAACAACGAATGCATTCGAAGGATGACGACATGTAGCTGATACTGCACGTCCAGATATGACATGGCGGAAGGACGGAAATCAGTCGCACTCGTGGTCTTCAATAGAAATTACTTACCACGCCGTTGTTAATATATTCATCTGTGACGTTGTATCCGTAAGTGCATATGTACTTCGTGAAATTAAGAGCATAGGTGTTTTCAGCTGCCGCGATAATCCTCATTCTGCCACTCGCGGTGTTCGAAGAACCAGGACTGGCCAGGTTGGCCAGGTTCTCTGCGGCAGCAAACTTGGGAATGTCAACAACAAAAGTCCAATATTCCCTGGGGCAAGACTGGACGCAAATCTGCGGAAGGTAAAAACAGAATTGCTTTTTAGTTTTCCGCCCAGCTATTTCTACCAAATCTAGATTTTTCAGATTGCTACAAGAAGTGCACAAGGAGACGAAGATCTTTATTCATCGGAGAAATTTTTAAATATTTGGTAACGTTCTAAAGTTGCCTAAGTGTTGATTTTGAAAAGGTGTTTGAGTTATGTCGGAAGTCTAGCAGCAGAATTTACGCGAGGTACGTTGCCACAATAAACATCGTTTGACACCACCGTATCTATGGCGTGCCTGGGGCCACCTTGAATTTGCAGCACTTTCACACTTGGCGATCTTCATGATCTGACTCGCACAGATAAAAGCATTATCAACCAACTGCAGCAGTGTTAGATTAAAGTGCGAAATAAAAGACTGGGACCGTTGATTTGGTTACTAAAGCCTTTAACATTTCATTTATACCAGGACCTGTTTCGCCAGGTCTTGAAAATGTACATGAATAACCTTGTGCGGCGAAGATTCAACACAAAATTAGTTTTTCAGTCACAACTTTAAAATATACCAGTTGAACATGGACTATTTTCGTGCGACACAGAGTTTAAAGTACTCGGCGCCAATAACAGCACATGCCACTTTTCTCCAGTAAGACTGCATCACAATTTTCATTACATGTATGCAAATACTTTGAAGACATAAATGTAGAGTGCAGTAGCTCACAAAACTTTAATACTGAATGTTTGACCAAGTATCATTAGCAGGGTGTGACACAAAATAGATAAGTGTGTATGAGAGACGCACCTGAGGGGTGGGGCACTGGAACTTCAGTAGAGTGGCTGGGTTTGAGCACTGGGTCACATCGAAGTAGAACAGGTTTGTTTTCGACCTGAGAAAGTAAAGAAATATGAAACAAGCTTCGCTAAGGGTAATCCCCTACAACTGCACCGGAAAGCAAAAAAATAAAACTATATCACTTAAAAGCCTAGTGGAGATGACGAGAGCGAATTATACATCTAAAAATCGAAAATTCAAGGTCATTCGTTAAGAAACGCTTTACCTCAAGAGCAAAACGTATCCATCGACTACAGTTTACCCACTCAAGAGTAAAGCAACAAACCTTCACGAGCTAAATTACGAAAACACAGTGATGGTCGAGGTTTCGACAAACAGCCGCTTTGGCACTAGGATTTTCAGCGGGCTAGCAATCACCTTTGGTTGATTAAGATGTGGCAACAATACTAGTTGGTCATAAAACGAGTACTGAAGTACATGCATTGCTATCATATCTCTTATCGTTGGTGCTAATAACGTATTTCATCGATATATAGGTTTGTGACTGACATTGGTTAGAGTAACTCTTTGGCAAGTCCATCGCAGCAACGGGATCAACAACAGCCAGCCTCATAGTAAGCGTTGCCTGATTGGCTTTAGGCCTAATTACAAATTAAAACCATAATCTGTAGCTGAGTTTGCACACAAAAACAAAACACCAATGGAATAAACAGTTGTATTAAGGGCTTTCATTCTCTGAATCTGCAAAGTAGTGCTATATTACCCAAGTATCCACCAATACCCTTACAACGCTTCCACTAACCGTTCCGTTTAACGCAGAACAATCGTAATTAAGAATGAGAGCTCAGCACAGCCAACACATTGTTGGTATTATAATTCCAGTGTTTATTACCTTTATTCATAGCACCACGTGTTACCCACAAACTTGGTGAGTTTTGTATGAGGTTGCTCTAAAAGCCTTCCACAGCATAATCTTGTGACCAAAAAATATTCAAGTAACTAGCTTCCACAAAGGTGAAGGGTTTGAACCCATCATCAAATTATTTTTTTGGGAAATCGATTTTAGATAACAATACACAATTTCAGTCCTACAATCTGCAAGTAATGCATGCAAAAATATACGAGATTTCTTATGTGTAGGCCAAGGTAATGCACGCTTTTTGTATACACGATGCTTTGATCGACCACCGAAGTTTGTTGAAACCGGACACAGCGACAGGAGCACGGGGTCAACGCGGGTCAACTTTGTCACAACAGTCCAACCGACAATTAAAAGCGCAAAGGTTTTCTGTAAGCGTTCCAAGAATCAATCTATCGGGCTGTTCTTACATGACTGCGATGATTGCGACTTGTACATATCTGTGTTCAACCAATAAGTCCCCACAAAAGCGACGCAGTCTAATCAATCACCAAACGTTTTCACATAAGGCTACAATTTTTTTCACAAAACTCTACGAAATCGATTTCACATAACGCTACGATTCGTCAGCCTTCAAATTTGCAAGCAATTGCTTACGGGTTAAATGCTGAAGGACTAAAGCAAGAGCAGAGACAGCAAGCAAATTCAAAACTAAAATGAATGGATCAAAACACAAGCTGCGGTAAATAAAAACTGGAAAATATGTCGTTCTCAAATAACCGCTTTCACTAAAACTGAAAAAAGTATCTGACGCCAACCGGAGAGAAACAAAAACACAGTTACGAGCACGGCGGTGGTGAATCAACATATAGCAGGGAGTGGGATGCGTAACTGTTGGAGACGGAAGCTTGCAGCAAACTGAGAGCCTTTACCGGCTGCTGCTAGCGCCTTTCCTGAAATATTTGAAATGTGCTGAAGTCAGAAAAAAGCTTGCTCTACTCGTGAGTTGCAAGAGAAAACATCCTACTCCTACATAACCGTAGGAAATACGTGGACTTTGAAATGTTGATCGAGAGACAAAACGTAACTCTACGTGACGATTAACTGAAGGAGATTGCTAAAGCAGTCACAGAAGCGTGGAAATGCTGAACAAAAGTGAAAGGTGTGACATGTACAGAGGACGCTACAATAACAAATTACCATTCATAAAAAAGTTGAACTGGATACACAGCCACTTCACAATAAACTTCAGGGCACCTGCTCAGGAATCCATATTGTACTGTACGCGTCAGTAAAAGTAGGCTATAATGCTACCCATAATTTGCATACGTCTTCCTGGGACACGTGACGTCCGTTATTTCCAGACCCAACTATTTTTTACTTACAAATGTGCATTGTCAATCACTTTCGCAATAAAATTTTATCTTCCCAGCGAAACGTACATATTATACAAATTTTATGCAGGGTACCACCAAAAAAAGGATTTTTAGAGGGGATTTTTCGTTTGTGCGTCGAAAACGTTAGATCTGTTTTTTTTCAGATCAGGTCATGGCGTTGGAAGACTCATCACATACAAGGTATTGGTGGTCATATCTGGCCAAACAGGTTTTGCACTTAAAATTGCATTGAATTGTTAACTTAGAAAAGTGTCCAAACTTGTCTACACATCAGGTATCCCTGGGTAGCATAGTACCCATACATCCTATACACAGACTTTTAGGGACATTTTTCTAAAATAGCTCTGGCACTATTTGTCTTTGAAAATCAGGAAAAGCCATGGAAGCACAGGTTTCTAACGTTTTTCTAAGTATGTGAAATTAGCAAAAGAAAATGCCTCTGGGTAGGGAACGACCCATGATTCCTGAGTAGGGTTTTAAGCACGTCATTGACAAGGGACGCCGGAAAAAATGCAAGAGATACCGTACTCAACGCTGCAGGAAACGTCTTAGGATCCGCAAAATCCAAACTGGCTTGACAAAAGCTCAAAAACGATTTTGATTAAATCTTCGGTTTAACTGGGTGATCACGACGAAGGTTTATTGGTCGAAGGATTAAGATTTTCCCCAACACCTAATTGTAGTAGGCCGGTGGAAAACGCGAAATGGCTCAACGGCCACCAGCTTGTCAGACGAACAGAATGCCGTGCGGTGCTTGGAGAAAGGAATGATGTATTGTAGACTACGTGTTGCCAAAAAAACCGAAAATCCCCAAAAACTCTACACATATAACAAATAGCTAGTTGATGACGAAACCACCACATGCGTGGACACCGTTTTCACAAAAATAAGGAACCTGATACTACTGGGGTTTGACGCGTAACGAACCAAGAACAATTTACCGAAAGAAAGGCAGGTTAAGCAAACTGAGTAAAGTGACAGAAGAGAGAAAATGTGTGACTAGCAGGGCAGGTAGGTACGGGGATATTCCTCTTCTTTGTTAAGAAGATCACAACCCTATAATGTTCAAATAACCACATCAGTTTGAAAACAACATCAACCGCTTTCCACCTAAAAAATAAAGAAACAACGCGCCCAATAGTAGTCAATGTCCGGGGCAACACCTTGCCCTACCACCCCAATCCAACTTATCTTGGGGTCAAGCTGGATCGTTGTAGATTTGTATAGATTGTAACTATTTTGTTAATAATCTCAATACAATGGGTGCAGCTAATGATCAACTGCTGCTACACATATCTGGAATGAAATGGAAAGACAACTCATACCTCAAGGTCAACGAAGCGTCAGCAACATATTTTCGTTGTAATGCACCGGCTCACCCGCTTTTCAAGACACACAAGCTAACCTCGCAGTTTATTGAACGTTGGTATTGTTGCAACCTCTCCGTTTGCGTTGAATGTGCGATTCACCACGAACGGGATTTGCGTTAAGAAGAACACCCATATATAGGTGGCGCGAACAAGCAATAAATAGAGTGATTGCGGCGCATGGTCTCTACTGTTACTTGCTGCCACAGGGTGAAGCTTTTGGTTACTTGACGCTCAGGCTTTCCGATCGCAACAATATCATCAGAGTAGAGCATACCGGTACAGTTTTTACAACCTGCTGATAACATCAGCACCTCACACATTACTGCATTTTATTCATCCTGATACCTATTGGCGCAAACTTCTCCAAAACGGTCCAGACGAGATTTGTCAAGACACCTGTCAATACTTTGGAGTTCTGCTCTAGCAATGGACCGAACCCTGGGCCGCGAATCAATTGGTACCGGGCCGCGAAATTGCAAAATGTATACTGGTGCGACACCACACCACCAATCATGTGATTTGGTCGATTCTTCTCACGGAAGCACTCTTGCGTGCATAGAGTGAGTGTTAGAGGCGGAGCGGAGCTGTAGAGGACCAGGCATGTTTTTCTAGACGATCATCATAGATTACTCCCCGGTCCGCGGTAAAATTGTCAAGCGTTGACCGGTCCGCGGTTGCAAAAAGGTTGGGGACCACCGGCACTGGAATGGACGCACCCAACAGGCACTCGCTTCAGCACATGGCAAATGACATGATGGAAATGGCATCAAACTGGAAGGTTGCGTCCAACAACATCTAAGAATGGTGATTCACAGGTTTGGGCTACGTTATTCCTCCGCCTGCTTAGTTTATCAAAGAAAGAAAAAATCTGAAATACGAGGGCCACAATTGCCTACGAAAGACCTACAACAATTGGGGAAATGCTAATCAATTACAACAACCTTGCTCGAAATAAGGCAAAAAAACAAACAGAAGGTTCGTCAGAGCCTTGCAAACATTGCGTCCTTTGCAGTTTCTATGGAAACACAACAAATCTATGCTACCAATACCGTCCGTTTTACATACCCAGGTAAAAAAAACAACTTTCCCTCTGAATCAAAATTTGACACGCGCAAACTATGGTATTTATGTGGAGACTTTTGTGATATGCAATCAACAGTATGTTGGCCTATAGCAGTAAGCTAATTTCCAAGATATGGTCAACGCACCGAAGTACTTGGAACAAACCAAACATGACAGATGACAGCGACCAAACGGCCTTATCGCGGCATAATACAGTGTTACGTATTTATGACTCTTGCAGTGTTACTTTTGCAGAACCCAGTTTCGACTCTGCATACCTCTGAAAGTGAAGGAACTCAACAAGCTAAAGTATTCATATCATGATCTCCCCACATGCGGAATTATTGTTGTCCCACTCTTTTGTCAACTTGTGATGATCACTGATAGGCTTTTATTGCTATACCGCTTTGCCCAGTTGCTTTCTTACCATATATTTGAATACGATTGTAGGACTGAGGATTGTGGAGTCACGTGAAATCGATTTCCTATTTTAAAATGTGCTATTTCTGATTTGACTGCGTCACCTTTGTGGAGGCTAATTACTTGAGCAGTCCAAACGCATGCTCTTTCAAAACCAGGATGCAAACCTACGTAGTAGGTTCAAACCTACCTAGTAGTAATGCGTATCTGCATAATGCAAGTCTACGTAGTAGTGCAGGATGCAAACCTACGCAGGAGTACAGCGTACCAACGTAGACGCTCTGGGCTGAAGAAAGTGGTATAATAGAGTTACCTCAAATCAAGGTCGGTGTAATCCACGCCACAAATCCTGCCTTGGTTGTCGGTCGGGTATAGGAGAATGATAGGGTCTCCATTAAGCCACGCTGCAACAAAAACAATGAGGTGGCGTTGTGTGTTTTGGTCGAGGCAACAAAAGGTTCGTGAGAGCAATTCTGTAGCAGCAATTCATACTCTTTCCACCGTTGAGAACTGGACGCAAATGTATTATGCAGAGCTTGTCGGTGGAAGTAAATACCCGTTGCTGGGGACGATTTCGCGACTGACGTGAGCGGTTTGTCGAGTACGAGTGATCAACGGGTCGCACACTGTATCAGGCTAAACCAGTCGAGCGACCTGTTATATTGTTAGCGTCTATGTAAAATAGGAGCTTCCTGTGTACAATAACGTCAGTATGAGCTCACGTCTCACTGGCGTTAAAACCACATGCTGTTTTGCTGTAAATGTTGGTCGGTCACGTGGTGCTTGGGCGAAACACTTTTTCGTTTTCTTGCTTGAACAACCAACACCGTATGCCGGGCTGCCAGACAGTCAATTAAACGAAACACAAGTCACAGCTTGTGATATCGGTTCGTGGAAAATGTTGGCACAGAGAGCTTGGTGCTCGTCAGCAGAGCTTCTCATTAACTCTTGGCGCACACGAGCGCGCAACAAGGACAAGTGAGCAAAACACAATGGCCGAGTCCACGAAACATGGAGCCAGTCAATATTTACGGGACAGGGATGAGAATGGCTTTACAAAGAAAAGGACTTTTAGCCACTCCTCGCTGCCAGCCACAGCTGCGCAGACAACCAGTTATTTAGCAATTATATCAGCTGTTCGACAAAATCTTCACACCAAAGATATGACAATATGCTTCGATTATTGTCAGAGAGTTTCGCATCAGTTGATGAACAAAACCAAATTTTGAACTTTATAATTGAGATGACGCGGCAATGCTCTGGCGGCTTACGGCTGAACTTGACATATTTCGCGTCTGATTGTTGACAAATCACCGAATGAGGTTTACCGCATAAGCCCTAAATGCAACGTCCCAACTGAAATGCAGATTGCAATCAAAACTTAACAGTGTCAGTGTCACACTTGGAGGGACACATGCCCAGGGATGTGGTGCTAATAAAAAAAGGTGTGGGAACGCATCCAAAAAATAGCCGTTTTAAAACACGTTCAAAGCTATTTTAAAGCAAACGTGAAAAAGGGGTTCCCACGCGTTCCCGCCCCACTACACCCCTGCACAGACCTAATAACATGGGTTGTACACATAATTCAAGCACGAGGTTGTTTTAAGTGGCCCGCGACGTAAGAAGTTCGCAAGCAGACTTTTTAAATTTTTAGTAGTTTTTATAGGCTCAAGTATATTTGCCTTCAAAACACACCAAAATCATACCGCTTGTTTCTGTCATGGGCCTACCACCCAAAAACTTGTATAACAAACGCTTCGAAAATATGTCAATTTTTTACATTTGGTTTACATCCATACAAGCTGGCAACATTGCGTGCAACTATAGGACTCATTATCACCTCGTGTTCAGTGGCGTAACTAGAGGTTTGACCCAGGGGGGCAAAGCTTAGCTGAAGGGGCCCACTAGGCAAAACTCAGAAAAAGATTAGGAAATGATAGTGAATCTTTGGATGTCGTGGATGTCAATATTGGACAAGAGAAAACACTCCGAAAAACGCGAAAAAACAGCAAATTAAAGAATACTAAATATCAAAATGTCAACTAAAGGGGACCCAGTTTTTACATTTAACTTGCCAGGGGGGTGAGCAAGGGGGCGGGTCGTCCCCTTGCCCCCCGTCAGCTACGCCACTGCTTGTGTTATCGCATAAAACTTATCAAATCAAAGTATTTTTACGTCACAATAGCTTATTGTTATGTCACAAAAACGTGTGTGGCCCACAATAAATTTCCTCATGTGAAAGTGGCCCGCAACACTAAAAAAGGTTGGGCAGGCCTGACCTAAAGTTTAGGCCATGCAACACTTTGATTTGAACGTGGATCACTTCATTCACATGCTATTTGCGCGTTAAGGCCTTTGACAGTCGTCCCAACTTCTATAGTTTTTAATAAAATGTAGGTGTGGATGATACACGCGCAGCATGACTGATAACAAAGTAACGTTTGGTGTTACATCAAAAGGCAAGCCGCCGGCAATTCACAAGCAATATAAATTTGTTAGACATCGAAAATACACAAATGGAAATATTCAGTGGCGTTGTAAATGTTAAAAAATGACAAGAAAAGTCTCAGTTACAATGCAGCCATTAACTCTCTATAGTGGTTAAATGTCAGTGAAAAATCGTCGCGTGATTGAATGATACGTGATTAAATGTTCCCAAATCGTAATCTGCTGTTGTCGTCTTGAAAACTGGTCGAAGCACCATTCACAATGTGTATAAAGATTTGCAAAGAATCACATCAGTACTTCAAAAGCAAAGCTCTTACCGAAAATTCCAATCACAATGTAGCCTAGTATAAATACAAAGAATAGCAAGCAGCACAAGATGTCAGTGCACGATCGACTTTTGATTGGCCCTTTAAAATCTGGATCAAAACTTTTTGCTTTTCCTGAAAAAAATAAAATGGACAAGTTAAACCTTCGCTGATTAATTAAAATTTATTTTACTTTAATTTTGACTGACACTAATATCAGTTGCATTGTTTGCGACTGAAGCTTGCTTAAATTTCCACCATTAAATAGTACATTAGTTGTGTGACTCATATCAGTCTTAAAACCAATCATCCTCAGTTTTGGGAAATATTTTTTCACAAATTCAAAAGAGCACAGGGACACTTGACGACGTAACAGCACAAAACCGTAATGTTTCTTCGGTACTGCCAGAGAAAAAGACGGAACTTTAGCAAAAAAAAGCCATGGTAATGGGAGAATTTGGACAAAATTGTAATGGGCACACTCCAAGTGCCTAAGCACTAGCATGTGGTGGCGAGAGTTCAATGGATTTGACCAAATTTTTCTTGGAAATTGCAGTCAAACAGTCAAAATCTACGTAAAGAACCACCGTAATTTCTGTAAATCTGGTGCAAATACCAGAAGAAGCCTTTCCTTCAGTCAGCCTCAGAACAGAAGCTTTAATCATGATGTGCTAACAAACGACTTCGCCAAGTTTTAAAACTGGTTACGTTACTGAAGAAAAGTTCATAAAAAAAACTTTCCTTCACGTTTAGTATGATTAGATTAGCAAGTTCAGATTGTAACAATATCGCTAAGTTGGCTAACTTAGCGCAGAATCTTTATTGACGAGGTACAAATTCGAATCACCATTAAATGCGCAGCTAAGTAGAACAACAATTTAAGTTGCAAATAACGGGATACCTGAATCAGACGAATCTCCACAACATCCCATGGTGAAACCTACGCTTTGTTAACGCGGATGTGGAACAACGTTATCACTCACGTTGAAAGCAAAACCTATCCTTGACGTTAGTGGCAATCTCAATAAAGCAATATTAAATCACTGTAACTAACAGCTAAAGTTTAACTGTTAAACGAAGCACAGCAGCAGTCAGACTGCAGCTCTTGTAAAAACCAAAAGTCTGTTTCGTTTCACTTCTGTGGGTTAGCTGGCAAAAGCATATCGAGAACAGTCGACGTTTCCGGCCAAAAGTTTGCCTACGTTTCCGTGGCGCATAAGCATAGTTTTATCGCTAAGCCGCAGTTAAGTACGTTAAACCTCACTCTTGTTTGCTGCACACAGCCAATGAAAGCTTAACATCTGTTGGTACCACGATTTGTAATAAATATCAGGAAGTAGCACGTGACAAGGCACGCTACATAATGAGTTTGCGGTCTCTAGCAAAAGCACTGCCACGATTTGTATGTTACGAACGCACTACAACGTGTCGCTGAGCTTGGTCTTTCACGAACAATATAACGACTTCGGCTAATATCGCCTATTTCAAGCAAAAACCACTCGCACTGTCAACTGGAACGTGCTAAGCCCGTCGTTCAACAAAACAGCCGACACACGAGTGACGAACCGTGGTTTACATGGGTCGTACGTAGCAACCAGAAAGCTTGGATTCTCAGCGACTTGCAGCACACTATGGAAATCACCTATTGTTCCCCAATTGAACAGTGGAAAGGTTTCGGTCAACCTTTTTCATTCTTGTTTTAGGCTTTACGTCACCGCGGCAAAGCCAGTTTGTGAAGACTCTCTTGTGTGTTATGAAGCGGAACGGCTCGATCACCCCGCGCAATACGCTAACACTGTAGTTGGTGTTGTAGAGACAAACCACATTCGCGGTGAATTTTTAAGGCTTCAACAACGTTTTCAGCAAATTTTGCACTTGTCATACAAAATTGACAAACATGATCTTTTCAGGCTACAATTGCTTGATAATTACAAAAAATACAAAAAAGATTTAAGAATTGTATGTCTCAAACGCTATGCGGTACAAGGAATCTTATTTTGTGACTGTCATTATGAAAAGCAGCATAAAAATTGCTGCACTGTCAGGTGGTCGCGCGTAATCGAGTCCGCACGCTCAATACAAGAAAACGGGTATTCTTGTCTACGCTGCAGCCCGAAAACTTGCAGATATTCACGAATCATCGCTTCGGCTGTTGTGCCTGTGGCCACACTCACAGGGTTTCGATTAACATTCCATTGTATTTGGCAAATAAACGAATAGCTGGCGCTGTGCAGAAACCTACTTCAGTTTCGTTTGCGTATAACTTCGGACTGCTGCACTGATTACCGCTTTAGCGTGCAACTCCAAACCAAACACTGGTTAGAAAAGTCCACGGTAGTTACACTGACGGTAACTGAAAAACTTTTACACTTTCAACAAAAAAACAACGGTGAGCTGTTATATTCGTACAGACATTTTTATCAAAATGAATTTATGCTGCATGTACGAACACTGCGTCGACATCAGCAGCATACCATTAAGATTGAATGAGTACCTGCCAGTCATCAAAATTGCCACGTACCGAACCTGATTTTTTGCTCGATCTGTTCGGATTGTTCTGCACAAGATGTGTAGCAGCGCAGGTACACACATTCACATACAAGCAACAAAACGACTTTCCGTGTGTTTTGTGCATGAAAAATACATCTAGTATTTGAAACTTTGGGACATCCAAACAATGAGCGTGAAAAAGTACGTTTCGCCATTAATTTCCTCTTAAAAGGGATCTTATATTATAATTTTTGAGTTGAGCATAAAATTTATACTGATCACTTGCGTTTCAAATGAGCGTTGTCAAACTTCGTTAAGCAGCACCACAAAAAACACCAACAAAATTTTTTCCAGGTGGAAGTGAAACATCGCTTAACGGTAAATGCAAAGCATGTCAAATTGTGCTTCATGCTGGCGTTTTTTGTTTTTTTTTGCTGAACATTGCGAGAACGAAGTGGTACTGTGGTTGAGCAAGAGCCACACAACATGTCGCTGAGTCCAGACACTCGAGCTCTGGTGAAGTCAAATGTATTTTTAATCTTGGTCAACATTTCGGAAGAATTCAGCTACCTACCTTCATTAGGGCGAAACAACTTGTAATAACAAGTGACTTACTTGGCCGGGTCACACAGAGAGATACTGAAGACAAAGGCAATCGAGCAACACGAATTGATAAGCTATTGAATACACAAGCATCACGTCACTGGGCGAAAGCCTACCGCCGATCACGAAACGCAAGAAAACCGTGTAAAAATTAGTAAAGCCTAAGAACCCAGCAAAAATAACATAAGTAGCTCAATCCCTGAGCAATAAATGCAAGCGGAATACTGAAGCAGAGCATGTTAAAGGCAGACGACCACTTATTTATTATTTATTTATTATTTAAGTTTTATAATTACAACGATATAGGTTTTTCGTCGTTTCATTCATGTTGGATCCGCTTAGGTTTATATGGAACGACTCAAAAAACTGTCTTTTCCAGAAGTTAGTTTCTCAATTTAAGTTTTAGATTTAGTCCAATCCATTGTACGTGTCGTTACCAAACACCTGCCGCGTTCGTGCGCTTTTGTCAAAATGATTGCTCTATACGTCAGACTGGTGCTCGTACGTCGGACTTGGAAACTGCGCTGAGTCACTCCAATGTAGCGCAGGTTACAACCGTCGCAGCCAATGCGAAAGACAACACCTAGTCCTAGGCATTGCTTTGGGTAAAGAGGATCTTCATAGGTTACAGGTTACAACCAGGGGCGGAGCTAGGGGGGTGCCACTTCCCCCCCAAAATTTTTCAGGTCTTTTTCTGAAAGTCCTACACAGACCATTGACAGCTCCCCTTGTTGCAAAACTGACCCCTCCAGTGCCCCCCCCCCAAATGAAAATGTCTGGCTCCGCCCCTGGTTACAACCCTCGCAGCCAATGCGAAAGACAACACCTAGTCCTAGGCATTGCTTTGGGTAAAGAGGATGCCGGTAACTTTTCTTGTTGGTTTTATAAACATTTTCCCTTGTGAGGCGATAAGCATCGCTTCAGCTTTTCTAAAAAACCTAGAAAATACGTAACAACAGCGATTACATTGAATACTGGTTGAGATTTATCATTGCGTTTGCTGTCCGGACATACAATCAAATGAAGATACCCTACAAGCTTTAAAGCAGATTTATTCGTGTTTTCTTAGTGCTTGTTCTTCATCACAGGCTGTTAGGGCTGTAGTTCGATTTGGCAATGTACTGATGACACAATGCTTGTAGTGGAAGCGGTGTTCTGAGTGAAGGCTGAAACACCGATCACTATGAGTAAGTTCTCTGTACAGTGTACACTGAAACGCCGAAACGGCCGGAATTAAGTCGCTGTTTGCTGGTGTCGAGGAAAGCAACAGACCCATTAGATTCTGTCTGCAATGGTAAACTGGTGGGTTCAAGGTTGTTAGTTTTTGGCCCAGTAGCATGATGCTTGTATTCAATAGTTTAACAGTTCCTGTTGCTTGATTGCCTTTGGCTTCAGTACCTTTCTGTGTGACTGGTGCCAAGTTACTCTTTTGCTTTTATTACAAGTTGTTTTGCCCTGATGAAGGCAGGTAGTTTAACAACAGCGGTACTATAGGGGTTATTCCTTGCGTAGGCGAAAGAACAGACGCCGATTGCTCCTAACGTTGTTGCACAAATAATTTGGGTTTTGACAACCAATAGGCGGTGAGAGACTGTAACGATGAGCAAACCGTGGCCCATAAAGACAAAAACGACGGCTCCTGAATGTTTCGTCAAAACGGCTCTCGTGCGCAGGAAAAAGACCTAACCTGGGGAAAAGTACTGACGTACACTAGCCCTGCAACACAAAGCAATTCGGACAAAATCTTTGTTTTACGGGCAAATTCGCTAGAAAGTCGGCCAGAGACATATTTTTCAGTCGTTCGTTTCCAAAACTGACCCAACAGCAAAAACTTAGAAGCTTATGGAGAAACGCTCGATTTTACTAGAGCGCAAAGAGTAAAATGGCGAGCAAATACAGTGAGTAACAAACCAATTGACTTAGTCAAGTACAGTGCTGCAACAACAACCAATAGCCATGACGTCAATTGACGTTCAAGCACTTGCTACGCAATCACAAAATTTTTAAAGTTTGCAATTTATTATAATTGTTACTCGCTGTGTGTCGCTTTCTTCGACCAGTGAGGACCTCTAAAATAGCAGTTGGATACTGCAAACGCAATACTTTTTCACTTTAACAAAGCTACGACAAACTTTAAGGGTTGCTTTTTGTAGACAACACGGCCAAGTAAATCCTTCCAGATTAGCGAAACCAATCGTTATAGTCGCAAGAAAAAACTTTGGGGGACAACACCAAGGTTAGCCATGGTTTTGGCCATTACTGGCACAGGTATTTTGCAACAAAAACGGTCAACAAGCTAGCAATTCACGCAGTTGTTTGTTAATATTCCTTTTTTGTGCTTCCCAATAAACTCATTGTGAAATTTTCACATAGTAATTACTCATTAATTTTTTCGTGCTTCCTCAATGAGCTAACGAACTATGAAGTCTAGAGGCAGTGTGCGCAGTGCAGTTTACATTGTCAGGATGTAATGACGTAAAGACTCATGCTAGCCTACAAATATGCTGAACTACTGTTTGCTCGTGAACGTACAACAAAATCAACAATTTTAGGCGTCAAGGAAGAAAAAACAAGGCTGTGCAGATAAGGATTCGTGCGAGTGCTTCACAATCCACTGCGCAAAACACACCCAAAGACAGGCATAAATTCATTATATGTAAAAAAGTTACGGGAGTTCAGACCTTAGAACGTTCTACAACAATATCAAAAACACATAAACCTGTTAACGCAATCACCTGCTTCTGTGTAACTTGAATAGCTAATTGATGTCATCAGTCGACATGCTGACAACAACTTTGTCAGTTCAGGAAAATTATCTGAGTTTTTGTACCTCATCAACTTGAAACTTATGGCTTGCAAACTGATAACTAAAATTACAGGACAGATTCAAATCCTCAACACAAACCAAAATTAATTCTTCAAGGAAAGTTCGATGTCTGCTCTTATTTCCAACAATATGCATGTAAAACACCAGCATTTTATGTGGCACCATACTGAAGACTGTGAAAAAAACTAATAGTAGAGTTATCAAGCTATGCTGAAAACTTGTGTAATCAAACATGGAAATTAGTGAGGAAGCCAGCGTTCCACCTCCAGTGAATGACTTTGTGGCTGATACCAATGGCTACTGGTACGGTTTAAAAATGTAGAAATCACTGCAGAGTTTTTCCCACAGAATTGCATTATGTATTTGGAAACAGCTAAGTTCTGACATTGAACAAACATTATTTTCACGTGATGAAAGAGGACAATCTGATTGAAGGGAAATGATTGCTTAGTCTAAATATTATGTAAGAAGATATATACAATCAAAAGAACTGCTATATACAAACAGAGTTATTAGGAATAATCATAATTAATGAACAAAATATACTCTCTTGAAAAAAATAAAACTACGCAACTACATACCATATTTTTCATCAGGGGATGAGTCATCTTCACCACCACAACAGCCCATTCTCTAACTGAACACCAACTGAAATTAACGATGCAAAAGTTACACAATTGAGGATGTTTTTCTTAATAGGCCCAGTAGGGACAGTTGGCTAAGTTTCTTACAAGTTGCTAAATAGAAATGCTGAAAAATGAGGCACAACTGTGAACATCATGAATCTACCACTTTCCATGGATATAAATCATGATATAATATATAATATGGAGCCTGATAGTCAAGCCTGCAGTTGCAAATACCCTCATTGGTATACCAGTATTTTGTGTCTTATTGTACTTTTTTCATGAAGCATTAATTACCAACACACAAATCGAAACTTATTTCATCATGATGATAAAAAAACAGTAAAAAAGCTTACTATTGTATAACATTAATCAATTTACACATTGGTTCTTCAAGTCAAGGCAATTAAACTTTTTATAAGATTTGTCAGCAAATCTATGAATATTAGCACAGGCTTAACTCAAAGTCTAAAAACTGTGGAAGTCAAGGGTGTACGCAAAGGGGGGTTGGGGTTAAAAAAAACCCTTGAGCTTGATATTTTACAAAATTTTATTACCTGCGCAAAGGAGATTAATTGTTTTCGCATACTTTTTTGCTTGTTAATTTGTCGACTTAATGCAAATACCACGGAATAAATTTGCATGCAAATTTCAAGGAACATTGTAACTGGGCCAAAAAGTAATGATTATATTTTGGTGTGAATTTTGGCTATCGTTTGTATCCAGAAACCACCTCACCACTTTTTGCAGACCTTTCGTCCACTACACATGTTTAAGGTTGTGTTCCGCGATAGTTCACTTATCTGAAACAATTGTCTTTATTTTGTCTGCAAAGGCTGATTTGCGCAAGTGCTGACCGCAATGGCTACATTACCAATTTCTGTAGCATGATAGAACTGTTGCACAAGCTCAAAAACTGCAGTTGTTAACATAGAAGCATTCAGGAATTTGATAATGTCTCAGCAGGGAAAAAGGAAAACTAGAAGTTTGCCGGACGTCTATGCATAATAAAAATTAAAAGTTTTCTTGCGTACTTTATGCGTATTCTCAATTCTTGTGTAGTTTTGCAAGATTCGATCTTGTAAACCGGGGTGTGCACCAGCCAGTCCAGCCATACACTTTTTATGCTTGACTGCTCGTATTCAACAAGATATCAGCGCAGCCTCATTTTGCAGCTGTGACTTGCTTGGATGCAGTGACAATTGTGTTTTACTCCCTGTTTTAACGTGCAACCTGATATTTTTGCACTTATGAACTCCTGTGTCGTAGCGTAGATTGTATCTTTCTCCGATATCCTAGCTGGGAGCGCTGATAGTTTATATAAAGCAATAACGTGCGCAAGGGAGGGGTATGGGGTTAAACCCTCCCCCTGAGCATGATATTTTAGAAAACTTCATTTCCTGCGTAAAGGGGATTAATTGTTTTCACATACTTTTTGCTTGTTAATTTGTTGACTTAATGCAAATACCATGGAATAAATTTGCATGCAAATTTCAAGGAACATTGCAAATGGGCCAAAAAGTAATAATTACATTTTGGTGGGAATCTGGGTTATCGTCTGCATCCAGAAATCATCTCACCACTTTCTGCAGACCTTTTGTGCACTACGCATGTTTAAGATTGTGCTCCACGATAGTTCACTTCATCCGAAACAATTGCCGTTTTGTCTGCTAAGGCTGATCTGCACAAGCGCTGACCCCATTGGCTACATTAGCAATTTCTGTAGCATGATAAAACTGTTGCACGAGCTCAAAAACCGCAGTTGTTAACATACAAGCATTTGATAATGTCTCAGCAGGGAAAAAGGAAAACTAAACGTTTGCTGGACTTCCAGGCCCATAACCAGCTTGCGACATCAGGGGGGTGAAGCAAATTTTTTAAACTATGTGAAATAGTTTCAAAATACGTCCAACACATTTTTTTTCAAGACGTTTGTGCAGCCTGATTTTTGTAGTTGTAAATTGCTCTGATGTAGTGATGAATGTGTTTCACACCCCTGTTTTAACGCACAGCCTGATATTTTTGCAGTTATGAACTGCTGTGTCGTAGCGTTGAGTTTGTTTTTCTGCGATAGCCAACTTGGAGTGTTGATAGTTTATATTCAGTGCAACGACACAAAATAAGGGGAGTGGATGTAGAAAAATATGCATATTATGTCAACAAACTTCACCAAAACGTTGGTTTGGAAACATGGAAATGACGTCAAATTGTGATGTCACAAACAGCCACACCAAATGCAAATGGCACCATATGACCTTGAACCAAACCAGCCATGAAAATTTTCTGCATATGCCACTGGTGGAAGTTGTCATCAAGATATCATGTGCTGCATGATTTTTTAAGTGTGGCAAATCAAGTGTGATTGCTGTTCAGTGCAAGAGGTGATGTATGGCAGGCAGGCTGACTGGTGCATGGTGAACTATGAAAAAAAAAAAAAATAAATAATTCATGAATTTATAAAGTGCCAAAATCCGACATGTTGCTCTAAGGCGCTGAACAATGTTGCAAAAGTGACATGCAAAGCGAATTCAAAATACGTTAAAATACACTAAGAACATACTGAACAACAATTTTGAGGAAAGGCAGAATTAAAAAAGTGAATTTTGAGCAGTCTTTTGAACGAGGAGAGGTTCTCAGCATCTCGCACTTCCTGCGGCAGGTCGTTCCAGAGGATTGCGGCTTCTACGATGAACAACCTGTTGCCGTAAGTGGCTGTACAGCAGGCTGGAACATGGAGAAGGTTTTTGCTTTCAGAACACAATCAGCGTGTGGGACGGTAAGGACAGATCAACTCTTGAAGATAAAGAGGGCCAACGCCACGCAAAGCTCGAAATACAATGCACAGAAGTTTGAAACGTGGCCCAAACACAACGAGAAGCCAGTGAGGAGACTGGAGAGATGTCGAAATGTGGTCAAATTTCTTAATACGACAGATCAAACGTGCGGCAGTGTTTTGAACACGTTGTAATCGCAACATGTGCGTTTGTGACAGACCGTTCAGTAAAGAGTTGCAATAGTCAAGGCAGGATGTTACCAGTGCAACAAGCATCTCGCAGGCTTTTTTGGAGAGAAACTGTCGGATTCGTCCAATATTTCTAATGTAGAAGTTACAGGATTTAATAATGTAGTCAAAATGTTTAGCAAACAACAATGCACTGTCAAAAATTACACCCAGAGACCGTACGTGAGAAGGTATGTTTATGTCTCGCAAGTGCCACGACAACGACAATGTAATATTGCAACCAGGAGACTTTTTCGAAGCAAATATGATGAACTCCGTTTTTTCAGAATTAAGTTTGAGCATATTGCATCCCATCCATAACTTCAGCTCATCAATACATTCGTTTATGGAACTCAATTTTGCTGCTAGTTCCTCGCTGCCCTCCGCTGCGTAGTAAAGCTGGATGTCGTCAGCATAGCAATGGTACAAGACATTATGTCTACGACATATTTCCCCTATTGATTTAGTGTACATAGTATATAGGAGCGGACCCAGTACTGAGCCTTGGGGTACTCCGCAAACCACCGGAAGAGTTTTGGAGACATCTTCCCTACACAGACACACTGACTCCAATCCTGCAGGTACAAGCCAAACCAGTTAAGAGCTTGGCCTGAAATACCGAAGGCAAATTCAAGGCGCTGCAGGAGTATATCATGATCAAACACATCGAAGGCAGCAGATTGGTCCAATATCACCAAGGCCACAGTGGAGCCCTTGTCTAAGGCTGACGTTATATCGTGGTGTACACGAAGGAGGGCTGTTTCGGTGGAGTGGGCTGCACAGTAAGCGGACTGGTATTTGTCGAAGAGGTGGTATTCTTAGAGGTGAGGACGAATGCGGTTCGTGACTAGTCGTTCAAGCACTTTCGAGATAAACGGTAACTGTGAGATAGGCCGATAGTTGCTTACATCGTCATATGAGGTCACGCGCAATTTTGGCACTGGCGTAACTCGTGCCTTTTTGAAGTGAGAAGGTACTACACCTGTGTTCAAGGAGTGGTTGATGATGGACAGTAAGGTGGCAGACAATTCAGGTAGACACAGCTTCAGCAGTGTCGTTGGCAGAGGATCCAAGTCGCATGATTTCGATGATGATCGATGGATGACAGCTTCGACCTCCTCTATTGTCGCAGAAGGGAATTCCATGAGCGGAAGTCCAACGAAAGGTTTGTCGCAATACAATGGATCAATTGTGTTAGAAGCCTGATTAATCCTTTTTAGTGTTGTCCTCACGTTGTTAACCTTCTCACTGAAAAATTTACTTAATGCTTCAGAAACGTTGGCATTCACTGAAAGATTATGATTGGCACATTCGTGAAAGTTTATTCCAAATAATCTACGAGAAAGATTGAAAAGTTTACTTTGATTACTTGGAAGTTCATTCAGTATTCTTTCATAATAATTTTTCTTCGCATACCAGATAGGCGTCCCTCAACTCTGCACTGATCCTTGTACATAGCCCGATGTGTAGCTAATCCGGTCTTTCGCCAACACCGTTCAAGCTTTCTTCGAAGGGTTTTTGCAAGCCACAGTTTTTTTGTATACCATGCTGTGTCTGGCCGAATGGTTACGACTTTGGTGATGAGCGGGGCATGCAAGTCGATGGTATCACTACACGCGCGTGTATATAATTTGACAAGAGATGCAGCGTCGTCATGGGGTAGGCAAGCCTTTAGGGCCGTCCGTATGTCCGTTCTGAAGTCAGTGAGGTTTATTGATACGTATTTGCAAAACGTAAGTTTTCCTTTGACGACTGGGTTTTATGAAATTTAATGGAGCAACAATGGCGAAGTGGTCACCAGAATAATTGCCGATGGTTCCGTGAGACCGGGATCAACAACAGCATCGCAAAACAGACGCGATGAGTCTCGTGCGATGAACAGGTCCAGTGTGTGACCGAGCAAGTGAGTTGGCTCATTGACATGTTGTTTTAAGCCATGAACATCTAAGAGGTTATTAAACTTCATTACGTCCGGATTATCGGGAACGTCTAGGTGCAGGTAGAAATCTCCAGTAATAAGTACATCCCGAGAGTTTAAGTATTTGTGCATCTAGACAGATTGACCACTCATCAAAAAAGTCAGATGTCTTCAGACCATTCGCACGTGAAGGAGGAGGGCGGTAGACAAAGAACAAGTCCACACATGTGTCCTTAAGACCATTGTACAGTGCATATGTTCCGAACTGATCGAAACTGTGCGTTTTTACACTCTTCAATTTCAGATTGCTTTTGAAAAGCAACGCAACGCCTCCACCTCGGCAACCTGAGGATCGTGAAACCTGTAGTATTTTGTACCCAAGTGGTACCAGATCATGCAAAATCTGTTTATCGTTGTCATGACCGAGCCAGGTCTCGGTGAGGGGCATGGTGTCCACATCTCTCGATATTATGAAGTCAGCAACCGACAAACGTTTATTTGCAACGGAGCGGCAGTTCAGGGTAACCATCATGATCATCTTTGTAGACTGTTCTCTTCTGCTAGCATTGGAGACATGTACCTCTGACGGATTAGTGTTGTGATAAATTCACCACAATAAACAGGACTAAATTTCCTATCTGACAGCCTCGTGAGCGAGTTTGATCACATTGCCCATGCTTTGTAATGATTACAGCAATTGCCCGAATCTTACGCGTACCTGATCTCCTGCCTCGTCTTGTTGGTGAATGAGCGTTGATTCCAAAGTGCCGTAGGGTGTACCAGTCTTGCAAAGGCAGAGCAGTGGCAGGCATGCAATACCCTATGTTCAATAGGAAGCTCCTGGGGAACATCTCAACGAAATTCTTACAACACTCAACGATGTCCACGTGTGAAGTTCTGCTGAATGGCAAACAACTGAGTTCGCGTTGATTCCTCCCTCTGTGCAGGTCAGCTTTCCAGTATGTAAACCCCAAGTCGTCAAGAACTTCAGAAACAGCAGGAAATAAAACAGAGACAGATGAAACACGTAAAATCTCAGAACTTTTTAAAATTATAAAAGCTTAACACCAGGCATGCAGCTTTCATGTAAACCGCTACCTTTGCTGAACGGAAATTTACTGAACTTTTCCAAATCAGCTTTCTGTCTGTGTCTGTAACAGAGAGCTCAGACACGAAAAACCCCACATATCAGGAATTTTCCAATCACCAGCCATGACAAAATATGCTGTTTGAATGGTCTGGTGAAAAGTGATGAAGCCTAATTTTTTGTGGCCATGACCTTTGTTTGTGGAAAAATTTTTGTGTCAGTAGACATTCCCACTTGTTGCATGCTTTCAGTTTTGAAGGGCAAGTTGGAGAAGTATGAAAATTTCTCTTCATGTGTGACAACAACCTGGATAAATCTTATTCACAGGAGAGTTTGCCACATAATCTAGTATAGATTAAGACTGCGCTTTATTGATTAGATCACAAAGTTAAGTGGTGCTGTCTGGAGATTGACAAAATTAAACAAGTTGGTTCTGATTTTAAACATACAAAAATGAAAAATGCAACAAGACTTTCACATTATGATCTTTGTTCAAAATGCAAAACTAAACATGCTGAATATTCCAATCTGTTGTTTTCCATGACTCCATTTGTTCCAAATTAACCTATTGTCCCACGATTTTGATTGTTTTTAAGCTGCAGTCAATGAATGATGAAGATATAAGAAATGAAGGGAATACGCAATAATGACATTGAAGTCTGTATAGTTGAGAATTTCATAAAAATTTAAACATAAACATTAAAATTTTACTGCTACTTTAAAAAGGAAAATTACTCGAAGCTTATCTCTTCTCAAAAACAAAAGATGGACCATATCTGAATATCTCGCTGACTACACCCCAAGAAATATTTCACAAGGTAATGTTTGTTTATATTTAATGTCCTTCACACCCATACCCAACCTAGTGCAATATCACATATGTGAGACTTTAAAACATGCATAGATGAGGTTAACAAGTTAGTTGATATACTTTGCAGTTAACAGCACAGTATGTTGCTGCAGTAAAGTCCAAAAAAGCAACCTTTGCAGTGGTGATCACTTACGAAGTCATTATACCTAAGCAGTCTACTTGAATAAATTTATTCTACTTCATTATCAACTTGAGTAGTTTTATTTATGGGTTCTTCTACTGAAGTAGTTCGTAGACCAAAACAGATATTCTTGAGTAGTTTGGCTATTGCAAAAAAGTATATAGTTTACATGATAGAAAACAGAAATTTTGTATTAATGAATATAGTTTGGCAATTACTACTACACGCTCTTCTAAAGATTTTCATCATATGCACCATTCAACAGCACATGCCTACCTATGTTCATTTGATGGAAAACAAGAAAGTTATTTCGTCTTCAGTCATTGCAATAATTATCAAGAAATTATTCATGCATTGTTTAGATTTAGGTAGGACATAGCTACAATATGCATTATCATTATTGGTTGTAATGATGTGCATATGGTAGCTAACCCCTACCATATCGTAGCTAAGGTTGTAATGTAGCTATTGTAGCTAAGGTTGTAATGGTATGCATATCATAGCTAAGCCCTGCCTAAATCTAAGCAATGCTTGAAAATAATGACATGCATATCATTATTGGTTGTCATTTTTGCAGACATGTTATTCACTGTTCTCAGAATTTTTTGTATGGTTCTAGCAGGCATTCATACAGGGCTGTTGAGCTGGAGCTAGAGTCCAAGCAATATGGATGATTGGAGTTGGAGCCAAAAACTTTGGATGCCTAGGGCTAGAGCCTGAAATTTGAGTTCCCACCCCACAGTCCTGCATTTGCAATAAAACAATGTTGTATAAAATATTGAATTAAATACATGTTTGGTGCCATTGGAGTAATCAATCATTTTTAAATGCAAAATTGCTGTTTTTTTGCTTTTTAGGTGTTTGCTGAACATGGCATAAAATTGATGAGAATTTTTTGCCAGAGTTTTTAATTTTAAAAAGCATGCATATCTGTACTAATTACGCAAGTTTTGAAAAAATAACTTTCCATTAAGATTTCAATATTTTTGGGGTAAGAAGTTTATAGCATTTTGCTGTTGGACATTGAACATGGTCATTTCATAATTCCTTTTCTATACCTTTCACTGTTTCAAGCATATTTTAAATAAAATACTTCTTTCCAACAAGCCTACTTTAAGAGTTCATTTTCAGGCTGGTATTAAATCAGAAATCTAATGTGAATAGCCAAAGTTTGACATTGGCAATGTGATGTCACTTCAGAATAAACCAGTAACTATTTTCACTTAACTTGTACCTAAGATGGAAAGTGGCAGCAACAATAAGTATGTTGTCAGACCTTATCGCACAAGAATATGCACACGATCAAAAAACTGTTCACAGCAACCTAATAACCCATTGATAGCTTCTACAGCATGTGAAAGACTAACTACGTAGCAAAAGTTCAATAGATGGGTGCACTTTACTGTACTTATGTTTAAAGACTGGTCAGCTCTGCTGGACTTATTTTGACTCTAAAATGTGCCAGTGACTAATGTTCTAACAATTTTGAGATCAAACTTTACTGAAACTAAACAATTACTCCTATGATTAACATCTTTATTTTTAACTTTTGTTCAACTTGCAATAAAATTAAAAGGTTGACTGTGACATAAACAACTTACATTTTTAAAACTTCACCATGTAGCACAACTAACTTCAGAATGAAATGACATTTTTTCAAGGCAGTGGCTACAGAACCGCCCATGTATCTTTAAATTTGACACCTTCTGTAACGTGACAGTAACGCACGACGAGAATGCAGTAGGCTTGGCAAAACATAATAAATGCAAAAGGTAAACCTAACCCTAACCTCAACCTAATGATGCCAACCTAATGCTAACCTAACACTAAGCTAACCCTAACCTAACCCCGAAAGCAAAAGTTTGGAAAGTTTTGAAAAAAGCAAAGAAAAAGTGGTTGCATGAATTGAAATGTCCAAGCAGTCACTATTATGAAAATGGAAGGTGCCAAGATGTAAAATTATTTAGTTCCTACTGCTGCGATTGGAAATCCCGAGCGGCATGTGCGCAAAGCTTCGCACTGTGGCAGCAAGCAACAATTTAATAGAGATCACCCGACGATATCACTCTGTTATTGCTTGTTCGTGCCACATATATACAGTGTTTTTCTTCACGCACATCCCATTCGTGGTGAATCACACATTCAATGCAAAGCCACCGGAGAGGTTGCAACAACATCCCCTCCTTTTTACAATGAACCGCACTGATCGCACGTTCTTTGTGTGAAGGCTGAACCCGGCCTGACCTCCATATCCTAGTCACAGCACCATTTTGTTGCGATCAGAAATCCTGAGCGGCATGTGCGCAAAGCTTTGCACTGTGGCAGCAAGCAACAATAGAGATAACCTGACGAGATCACTCTATTATTGCTTGTTCGCGCTACATATATAGAGTTTTTTCTTCACGCACATGCTGTTCATGGTGAATCACACATTCAATGCAAAGCCGCCGGAGAGGTTGCAACACTACTCAACTAGTTTTTGTGAGTAATACTTCTTGCACTGAAATAGACTTTTCAGACTTAAAAGTTGTACTAAGCTATGCAGCATGCAAACATTTTACTGACCATAAAATATTAACAGACACAACACAAAGTAAATACTAAATTATGCTAACGATTTTAAGGATGCTTGCAAATAGCTTAGCCTATGAAAAAAACAACAATCACACTTAATGTGTCCGTAACCCTATGGTTCTGTCTTCAATGCAGTTGTAAAAATGTGTCTGTAACTGTGATTCGGCCAGCTCCAATGCCTTGTATAACTTTATGTTTTTATTAACCTTGATTGAGCAGGGTGGGTGTGTTTATACTATGGACTTCGTGTCTGGTCACAAACAAATGAATTAAATAAATTAGGTACCTGGTATCTAAGCCAATTTTGATGTTACGCTGATTATACCAGAAATCAAGTATATTTATTGGACAAGAACACTTGTTTAAACTTGATATAACCTCCAGCCTGTTTTTTGCTGAGATGTTTTGGTCATTTGTCTCATGTTTGTATTCAAATTAGTGATAACAAGATTCATGAGTTTATATTTTCGGACATTATGACTGAACTGACTTAATTTATTTTGTCATTTAAAAAGCGTTTTGTCAACGACAGAAAAATGACCGAAAATATCTTAGCTTCCAGCTGATCTTGAGGCACAAGATGGGCAAAACGTAGGGCCACATTTGCTATTGAACTGGGATCATTTGTGAAATCTTGAGCTGCAAAGGAATCTAAAATTTCTAAGCTTCAAATCCTTTTTCCAATGCAAATTGTTTTTTAATTTGCATGAAATTGAATAGGGCAACCAAAGAATTTGAACATTCTGTTGTAAACTTTGTTTCATCAAATTCTTCAGCTGGGGTCTGCGATAACAACCATTCACCCAAATGCAAATCTCTCACACTTGTTTATACTACCATTTGTTGTTCGTCCACGTCTGGTGTAATCCGGCCTTAACTTCTAATGTACGCGCAACTGCATGGCTGTCTGTACGTACTGGATGGCAAGCACCCTACGGTATTAGGTAACGATCAGGCCTGTAACCAGTGGGGGCAAAGCCTCCCCTACAAAATTTTTGCCCCCCTGGAAAAATGTACGAGACATAATTTATTAAAACTATTGGACATACATAATTCAAAATTGAAAAAATTTGGCCCCCTCTTGGAACACTCTACGCCCTTCCTGGTGTTCCAAGCTGGTTACAGGCCTCGTAATGATGCCGTTGGCGGCAAAATAGACGCTGCCAATAAATTAAATTAAGAAAAATCAAGTAATGAAACAACAAAAACAGAAACTTACATAAACTTACACGTGAAAGAGCAAATGTGGAACAACCTTGCTTATATGGTTTTATTTAGGCTATACATGCTCCGCTATAAACTTACAGTGGTTACTTTTATAACGTCATATCATTATTCATGACTCAAACAAAAGTACTAATACAGTTCCAACAAAGAACAACAGCATCAAGGCATCAAATTGAAAGCACGTTTTGCGAATCTTTTTCCCTAGCTCTTCACGTTCCAAACACACATGAACTTCAAAAATTTTACGTAAAAATACCAATGTTTTGACAATAGGCTACTTAGTTTTGTTAAAAACACAATGTACAGTGTTGATAAAGTATACTGTAACCATCGATTATGATGGTCTCTATTGAAACAAACTTACTACTGTATCACCAACAAACCAGGCAAGCATGAACAAAAACCAATCACGCATAGCTAAGACTGCAGCAATCAGAGGGCCTCAGCGGCAAATGTGCAAGGCTTCGCTTCTCACTGCAGCAGAAAATAACAACCGAGATCACTGCTGCTTGTTCGCTCTACTTACATATAGGTGCTATTCTTAGCGCGCATCCTCTTACGCTAATTCAGGGGTTCCCAAACTGGGGTACATGTACCCCGAGGGGTACATTTGCTTATCTGAAGGGATACATTTAAGGTTAGCAATAGAAGGAAAAAAATATGCTTATACATAATTCATTTCAAATCATTTATAAATGTGAATTTGTCTGAAGCGTTTCATGTTACATCCTCTTTTGAGCAAGTTGTTCAAACCACTGCTTGGCCGCACTCGATCTCGGGGCAGGTGTTGAGCAGCCATTCGGTTGTCTCATCGTCCAGAACCGTCAGGCCATGCAGTCCATACGGACGTCGATGGATTGGACATTGGAGGACAACATGGTCGACGGTTTGTTCTTCTGTGCCACACTCACAGGCCGCAGAGGAAGCCATGCCCCGTTTGTACAAGCAGGAGCGGAAACGTCCAGCCCCGGTGTGGAGGCAGTCAAGCCGGATTATCCGCCCATTCCGCCTGATGATCCGCCCACTGCGCCGCACGTATGTTGTTGTCAGATAAACTGATGAGATGTTGTGCGGCATGTACAAATGGATGTCTCGATTTGAACCGCCGTGCATCTGCACTCGATGGACGGGCGAGCGCTGAGTGGAGCAGGTGTGCAGGCTCCACGGCACGACGCGCTGGAGACAGTGTGGCTCCACTGCGATGAAGCTCAGCAAGCTGGATACCTGCGAGGGTTGAAAGGTTGTCCGCTGGTGTAGGACGCAGGCATCCAGACACAATTCGCAAAGCGTCATTGATGGCGGGGTCAATGAGACAGGTATGAGCACTGAGGCACCAGACAGGAGTACTCAGGGCTGGTGTGGCTGTTCGCAGAGTTGTTGCTCCAGCACCCCAGCCTGGCTCGAGCTGGAGCCAGTATGGTAGTCCCGGTCTGATGAACCAATGTAGGGTTTTCCTTTTGGTGTAGGAACCCAATGTTGAGGTTTGGGGTGTTGCCCAGCGTAGACGTTGCTTGCGAGGAATGCTGTCGTTGCATGCAGAGA
>Ga0210059_1001254_pt1 | contig 37639 bp, 28 predicted proteins | sample Ectturendosymbi2_FD_188042 | JGI IMG/M metagenome (GOLD analysis project Ga0210059, IMG submission 188042) | Ecteinascidia turbinata endosymbiont from Florida, USA - Sample 2 (SPAdes) (version 2) | ecosystem: Host-associated > Tunicates > Ascidians > Unclassified | place: Key West, Florida... | reverse complement strand
CTTATCTGCAGTTGTGCAGTGGGTCTCCTGCAGGACGATGATGAAAGCCTTGTTCTTATAGGCTAGCTGCTCAATGACAGAGATCTTGTCTGCAGTAAGCCTCTCAGTGTTCAGCTGGAATATGTTGGGTCGTAGGTCTTCGGCAGCATTTCTGCTGCCGCGCCCTGAGAAGGGCGTTTGAAGACCCACCTCATGCCGAACACATCTAGTACGGGTAGCAGTGGTTGCTCTCAAGTTGACACATTCAGTAAGCATTTCGAGAAATTCCGCAACAGGGAGGGCCACGTGAAGGCATCTGTCTTCCTCAAAAGACACTGATGGCGGTCTATGTAATCCTCAAATTACTTAGGCGTGTGGGCCACTTCTACGTGGCCTTTCTAGTGCGTGAGGCCAAGACTTCTCTGACAAACTAACAATATCTTAAATAAACTATGAATTGTTGAAAGTCGATTTTCATGTAAAAGGAATGACTTAATTTATTTTCTTATCTCGAAATCGAGGCACGGCTAGTGTTAGACGATCGCGAACGAAAAACAAGCCCACACTTGAGACAAAGATAAAGTATAGTACACTCTAAGTCACTCCTTTGAAGGTCCTCATACTTCAATGGATGTTTCGGCTCCACTCAGCTCTCATAATTTTTGGTGTAATTGTTCCTTCTCTGACTTACATTATCGTGCTCGTGAGTGGAGTTGTTCAGGCCAGATTGGACTTAGTCAAATTTACGTAAGTCTGCTAAAAATGCCCTGGAACTTGACAGTACGGCCTAACACCAGTAGACCTTGGTCAGATGACAGCCGAAAGAAAAGTTTTAAAGCAAAGTTTTTGTGGTGAAGCGCAAGCGTCGTGCTACCCCCAGCTAGAATTAGTGATGTTGCACAAAACAGAACCCTGGTTTCCATGGGAAGAGATAAGGAATTGTTTACTTGAACAAACACTTAAAAGTTGCCAAAGAAAATTTCAGGAAGTAGGACGCATACTGCGAACAAATTGGGCCGACCTGCTCACAGCTCAATATTATCAGCTTTCTATGGTCGCAAAAAATTCACATGAAGCGCACTGTGAACAGTGCGTGTAACACAGGGAAAAGGCAGTAGCAGGCTAGGTTAGTCTGTTGACTTGCGCCCCGAATATTACCCTTCCAGTCAGGGCTATGGAGCCGGAGCCCAAGCAATTTTAGATGGCTGGAGCCAGAGCCAAAAATTTTTAGATGGTGGAGCCGGAGCCAGAAATTTGGTGTCTGGTTCCACAAATGTAGTTTGTGGGCTAAACGAGTTATACAAATGTACAGGTTTTTTTTAATTTTTTGGACCAAATTGTTCTGGAGCCGGAGCCAAAAAATTAATTACCCGGAGCCGGAGCCTGATATTTGAATACTGGCTCCACAGCCCTGCTACCAGTGCAGCTACCTTGATAACAAGGCAAGTTTCGACCGCTCCTTTTTCAGTCGAAAGTCCAGCAGTAGTGTGTGCATTCTTGCAAAGGTTTTCTGAAGACTTACCTCTAGTCTGTACCATGGCGTCAGCACCGGTTATATGCTTCAGTGTTTTTCAGTGAAATGATCATTATGTTAGTTAAGCAGAACACAACACGTTCTGGCCATTCAGACGCAAGCTTCCGCCAGTGGGTTCATCACGTATGTTGTGAAAGTGCAAACTGATAAAAGCAACATGTCGTGATACCTGATTCGAAGATGGTTACGTCTGTAATGTGTGATCGTGCAGGGGTCGGCAGCGTCAATACATGAATTCTGTCAAAATGTTATAACTTCGCGCACTATACTCTCTTCATGTGTAGGTTTTTGTTCTCTTTGATTTGAATAGTAATCAGAAAAGAGTTATTGCATAAATGTTGTTGTTCTCAATGTACATTCATAGAAGTATGGTAAATAAGTAGACGCATTGCGCTTGCCATTTCTTCGAGTACGCTTACTCAAGAATACAGCTACTGATCTACTGCAATGGTGGAATTATATACGTTTAATAATGTCCAAGTTAACTGAAATACGGCAACACTGTGCAATCTCAAATGCAGTCACTTTTTAGTGATATCCCTGGCTGGATTTGTGGCCTTTTTTTCTACAGCACTATTGAAACGGCCCTACTGTATCTGTTCAGCATGGTCACAATCGCAACTAGATAACCTCAAACTAGATTTTAAATGACATACCTCAGTTATAACTGCACATAACAGGGTTGATCCGCAGCTTAAAACCTGCATTATTTTCGTTTAGTTCTACCTTTAGAAAGGAACTGCGTAATCCACAAGGCGAATTTGAACTTGTCGAAGCAATTTTATGCAGCTATAGGAATCGATTTGATACTACAATTTCATTTGAATGTGAAATCACCAGGCGCGCCATGAATAACCACTTGGTGTGCCAGGGGTTACCAACCCCTGAATTCTTGCGCCTTTATAATCATTGGTGAAATCCATGCGTGCTTTACAGTGTCGCGAGTTTAGGTTGGCCGAGTCAAGGCAGGATACGGCTCAGGTCATGTATAACACCGTACTAGCTTCACTGTCGCCTTTCAGGGGATGCTCGTTCGTAACCAAAGCGCTAAATGCCGAACGTTTCGGTGCGAAAGCTGTCATCATCAGCGACAATAACTACGAGGACGTCACCCAGTGGATAGATATGATCGGCGACGGCACCGACCGGCAAGTTAGGATACCAGCTTACTTCATGCTCGGAAAGGATGGGTATGGACGATTTACGGGTTTTTGTGGCTGTTTGCCGTAGAAACGTTTCAAGCGCGTGTAATGGTTCTCAGTAAAAAACTTAGGCCATGCCCCGGATGTTCGACGACTCCGTGCCATCACCAATCGATTTTTTCAGCGACATTGTACACCCTTTTTGCGAATGGTGACAGGGTCTGTGAATATGCAGTCAATGGCGATTTCCTCTCAAAAAGCTTGCCATTTGTCGCTCCTCTTCAATGTGCTTCCTCCATAACAACTGCAGTCTGAAGTGGAGCAACCGATTAGTTTTAACCACACGCGCGAAACCTTAAACAGTGATTTGTGGTTGCGGGGTAGGGCCTTGCTTTTTCCTGTTCCTTCGCGTTTTTGAAAAGCGACGGTGTGCCGCCGACGATACAAGTGACGCCCTGTGGAAATTGAGAGACGCATCCGCGCAACACACACCCAAGTTGTAGAACACAACGTAGCAAATCTGAATGTTAAAAGTTCCCCATCCCGCACACGAAAGATAGTAACCGCGATGATCCTGGCAATCCCTGTGTGAATGAAGGCTCGCATGGGTACCGATGAACAAATGCCATCAGGAGCATTTCTCCGGAGGGTTGATGGTCCCCTGACGAGCAACCTTACAAAGGCGTGTGAACTACTTTAGGCTATGCGACTTTCGCTCACAGCTAGTAGTGTCTCTCAAACAGCCGTGTACACGTAGAGTACAGTAATACCGCGCTTCGCGTAGTGAATGTAAGTGTTATTTTCAAAATCTCTTGATCCAGCAAACGTTCTAGTGTTTGTGCCAGTGTTTCTTGTACTACTGCACTTCTTTTCCCATGTTTTAAATCATTAATTCGAACGAACATGTATTTCAAATGTAACGACAACCCCATCAAACGGCGAGAGCATGAATTCCGTGAGCCTGCAACTAAAAATGCTCAAAAGCTTCCCTCTCGTCACTAAAGTGGGATTCCAGTTACAAGGAACTTGTAAATTTTCTTCACAACACTATAAATTCAGCACCGTTCTCAGAAATCACGCTACTTGTTGCAAACTTTTACGTCACAATATCAGGGTTCCTACGCAATTTTGAATTTCCAGACTTTTTCCAGACCTAACATTTCCGCATGACTGTTAAATATAGGCACTATATTATTTAACACGATGTAAGTAAAATTATTCCAATCTTAGAATAAAACATTATGAAAATGTATATCAACTGGAAAATTATTTTTCATTTTCCATACTAACAGACCAAAAAAATTTTTTCCACGCTGGAAAACGACAAATTTTTTCCATGCTTTTTTGCGTAGGAACCATGCAATATTCAGTACAGAAGCGTCAAAGCCTACTAATTCAAAAGTAGTGGTGGAAAGATCGTTTGATGGGCGTAATTTTCTTACGCATTTTGTGTTTACATGTAGACGGATGATTCGACAGTCAGTCAAGTATCACAACCTGCTTTCAGCCACGATCAACGTCCCAGTCAACTACACCTACAAATCCCTTCCGAAACAGCCTCCTTGGGACTTGTGGTAGTCAACCCACTTGTACTGGGTGTACCAATTGTAATTTGAAACGGAGAAGTGGTAGAAGGTAGATCTGGTGCAATGGCGCGCAATCCAATCATACGCTTGCTCGTAGCCTGTTCAGACTGAAGCTTCTGTTGCTAAGGGTGGTTTCTGCTAATTTTTTTAAACGTTTGAAAAAGGTGATGACCGTCAACTGCTGCACAATTCTTTCAAAGGCAACGTTGATGTAGAAGCTCAGAACGCAAAAATGTGTGCGCAGTATTCGTCGCTCAGCGGTAGCGGCGTGGTTTACCCCCTCTTATTGAATCGGTCTAATCTCACGTTGCATGTGCCAACCATTGCGACATCGCCTGTAAAACTTTTTTCACGTAGAAGAGTTTACGATTCCGCTTTAGTATAGTGAAGACTGGGCAGGCAGTCAGTAGCGTAGCAACCCAACGTTTTTTGGGGCTAAATCTCATGAGCAGCAGTATAGTGTTTGGGACACCGTTTCTCCAAGCACAAAATGGGTAAAATTGGAGGGAACATAGTCTACTTTACCCCCACGGCTACGGCTGTGCGGAGAGAAGGTTAACGGTTGTGTCGCATGTTTCCGATCGTTGATCCCGTACACCCCCTTCAATCCGTGAAGCTCGACTGTTTTGGTATGCTGCTTTTTTCTGGCAGATCAGTTTTATCGAACTGTTGTTTTTTCTTATTCAATAAATATTTAATATTGCGAAACCGCCGTTCCTGTTTGCATTTGGGAGGCTGTGACGGCTGTGAAAACATGGTTGCACGACCAGCACATATGGTGGCACCAAGTTCCGCCAGCAGTTATTCACCCTGTGTGAAATGTCTGACTTCAACCTCTGAGTGTAAGAACGGGCTTAATCCGTAGCCTCCTAGGTTCAGTATCAACAGTAGGCCTACCGGACTAGCGAGCACAGTGTAGAGACAACCGTCACAAGTACGCACGGCAGGTTCGCAAGCTGTAACTTCTTTTAAATCAGCAACAATCCAACGTCATTCTCTCAGAGAAAAGTCAGTGCGACGAAACGTTCGTCGTAAAAGAGCGGCAAACGACAGGGGCGATAAAAGTGTCAGGTGGCAAGCGTTTGAAACCACACACGCACGCAAATCAATGTTATCAACACTGCAGCTGCGGCGTACCACACGATGAGTAACAATCGAACGCGACACTAGGAAGCCAAAAGTAGCGGGTTTCGAGCATTTCTCGGTTGATTTATAAAAGACGCACACCGTGCTGCAGAAACTTTTTACTCTTGGGGTTAAACCGAAGATAGACGTGAAGCAATCAAAGATTTGAACCAAGCCAGCTGGCAGGCATAACTCAAAAGCAAGATACAATTGTGTGGCGTGTGCGATGCGCATCCATCAAGAATAGGATTGCGTAGATAACGACAAGGTGCGATTTGACAGAGTGAAAGTGATGGCGGTACCTGAACACTGACAGGATCTCAGAACGATTCGCAAGGGCGAGAAAAAATATTACAAGGAAAAGCTTGAGAGCCAAAAAACAACGCCGATTGCCGTCGTCTGCGCATATATTTCACAGTCGCCGAGTTGATTTAACACTGCGTTAACGACAGTTTCGTCGTGCGTATTTTTCAACCGCATTCGCACTGCAGCACTCCAGGCCTTGCTGCCTCGTGATTGTCGATAGGTAAGCATCGTTTAATCCGCATTTCAAAGGAACTCGTTCAGGAGACATCTGTTGAAACCACTGTTGTTGTCTATCGGCATTACTCTTCATTTGACAACGTGTCAAGCGAACAGACCGCGAAAGGAAGCAGCAGGCATCAACTGCTTGCGTACTCAACCGCGACACACCTTGAAACAGTCGCATGCTTCAACAAACACGCTCAGCCTAGGTCCAGATGGATTGTGCATCGCAAGAGTTCACTAAAATCTTGACCCGAAGTAGAAGCGAAGTTTCGTTGCGGCAACGAGCACGAGGTTTTCACTGGTTCGTTATTAGAATCGGTAGAATAAAAATTTATGTCCATGAAGAATATTCTGAAAGACGGCTTCCTGCGTTGCTGCTAGCTCGCACCATTTTTGCGCATGCGATAGCATGGTAGACCTGGTCGTGCGACGAAAACATTCCAGAAGTGTTCCTCGACTGCCATCAACCTGGTTCTTCGCAGAACGCCTCTCATCTCATGCATCGCTTTCTGTAGCTCCGCAGTTGCTCACTTTTTAGCTTTTAAAACTTGGCACTAAAATACAACTCGTTTTCAAGCCCGGGTTCGACTTCTCGAGTACCGCTTTTCGGTTCATCCACGCTGCTATCATCGTTGCCGCCGCCGATGCTGTAAAGTGAAGAGTCGCGGGAAGAATGCAATATTCCGCTCATTGTTTCTTCACTACCGAACATGCTGTGCTTCCTGAACAAATGTCGTAACCAGTGTTAGAATGGTGTTCCCTGAGAAAGTAGTATGCCGAACTGCCAGATCTAAAAAAAACATCCTTTTACAGCGGTTCCCGGTTATTTTCGCACTCCCCACCCTTCTTCATGCTAAATGATCGTCTCTTAGTTCTTGCTTGAAAAAAATATCAGCCGGACCAAGCTTGAATAACATGTTGGTTTCGCTCACTGTACATTTTATCGCAATGTGAATTTACATGGCAGGCAAACCAAAGTGCTTGCTTTACAAATATGATCAATGCAAACAGCAATAGACCAATCTGTACCCTTGGCGAACTGAATCAAACGGTACAATAAAAATTCACAACAACAACGTTTGTTAAAAGACTGAGGACACCATATCGGGAAAATCGTAAGTTTTGTTCTCCACAAGAGAATATGGGCGACAGGATCCTGCCAAACAAATGCTTAATCCAACCAGTGCACAGAAATTAAGATAGCTTGAACCTAACATTTTAACTTCGACACGCCTATGCTAACAAATAGTTTAATTTCGCGGTACGTCCATTCATCATTAGTCTCAATTTTTAACAATTTTTGCGGGTTAAATGGTTGATCCTAAATATCTTCCGAAATAGCCGTGTTTTTGTCCTTCACATCAATTTTTTCCTTGCTCTCAAAATTTCGGGCTTGCAGAACCGAACGGGGAGTGTTTCGCAGCAAAAAAGAATGGGTGTGTTGTCAGTCGCCTTCCACAGTTTGGATACTGGGCACTGAGTAGTTATTCAGTTTGAATGAAACGGGTTTCAGATAATATTAATCCAGAAGACGGTCGTTCGCTGCCATTCAGTTTGTTTGTCCGTTTGGTGCCGTCTATTTTGTGCCTACTAACTTGACTAGATAAGAGGCATCAACAAGGCCGCGGCCTGCCGCCAATTGTCTTTAAATAAATCAGTCGCAGTGCGTGCGATCCATCTGTAAGACCATTGAGAAACAGACAGAAGTGTTGCTTACGATTACCAATCCCTTCACTGTAGAAAACAGCGACCTAATTTGGGCCATCAGGATAGCAGGATACACATATACTTAATTTGACAATTGATTGACAGCTTGTTCGACGCCGTTTGTCAAATGTTGAGCTTTGGCTAACAGCATGGAGATGACTGCGGGAGTGCAAACTTTTGAAGTCCCTGTGACGTCAATTCGATCTTACATCATCTTCATACGGAAGGACTGTTCTCTATTAAATTTTACCCAACGCCCAACGTAGGAAAATGCACGATCGATGCAAATAATTCACACAGCTATTTGCACGAGTGAAAAAGACCATTTTGCTCAGCTGCTGAAATCTCGCGTGGATTGCCCCACATGCGCCAGAAGAGTTTCGGTTGTGCAGCTCATGTGTCCTCCATGTCTTGTTTATTTTCGGGGCGATATTTCTAGTAGAGATGGGCTTGGAAGAGTGACTAGTTAATCTGCTGTAGCCGGTTCAAATTATATAGGATTTGAGTATTTTTTTGTGTGCTTCGCAAGTACTCAAGAATATCTGTAACCCACCACGGTAAAAGCGAGGGGCTAGGAAAGCGTTATTGGTTATCTACCCCGAGAGCTCGTGATGAGATGGACGAGCAAAATCTAGAGTCCACATCGGTCGTAATGTTAAAGCTTTGTTGGAACACAAGCGTATACAAAGCAACATTTTACGAGTGAAGTCAGAGCAGTGATAGATTAGTTGAACTAAAACGTCATTAAGTCGCGACACTGATACAGCTCCAAGGTATATGATTGTGACAATAGTATCAAAACTCCCACTGGCCACTGCAGTGATTCACATAAGCACGAACCGGAAAACCTACGTTGTTTTTGTAGGTTGAGTTGAAGCTTTCTTCAAAAAAAGTTCAACTTTTCTAAATCGATGATTTTTAGGAATTGGAAAGCAATTTTTAAAGTTATTTCAAGTTTTACCCGGACTGCAGCTTCTGTAAAAGATTTTTGACGTCCGCTTTTTCAAAAACATCAAAACTCTGCGTCAGGACATCAGGCTGATTTAGGACAAGCTTCCACTGTTTTCATATTATAAAACATTATCTTTCTTACCTCTTATTAAGTAACTTGGAAGCGGCAGTTTCAAGTTGTGGCAGGGACATATCATATGCTTCTGCTAGATGAAGCGCAACGTCGTTTACAAAATGCTCGTCCTTGGCTAACACCGGAGGAAGACCTTGTGATGCAAAAACCTGTGAAAAAGCGTTATCCTTACATACCACCAGGAGAAGCATTTCAAAATCAAGGAATTTTCAGCGAGTTTACAAGTACACTACTTCGTGGGAAAATGCCTTACTTTTTCTATGAGTTCTGCGCAGCTGCCTCTTTTTTCCTGGATGAAGTCTAAGTTGGCCCACGATGTGTCCGAAAGACGAGCAGAATCGCTGAATGACCTTAGAACGAGTTGTACAAATCGTTCACATGCGTACTTACGGAAGTAAAACCACGACGAAAGAAAAAACAACTTCTTTGCTCATTCATATTTATTACTTCATTGCCTATTGTTTTTTAAGTCTTTTACTGAGAAAACCATTAATTGTTTACACAAGGTCTATTTGTTGCTTCCGCTCCATTTGCTGGACGAAGTGCTAGACTCCGGCAACTAGCCAGTACACTGCAAACAGTTTTGGTGAGGCTGGACCCTTCAACTTTCCATTTCAATAGAAAATGCTCCGATCTCTTTAGAAAGCCGACGTTCAATGAAATATGTGTCGTTTTACGGCCATTTTGCACAGCCAGTTTTAGAGCTGTGGGCTGCTTCGATTGATAATTTTTTATATTCTGAAAACAAAGTAAAAAATATCTTTTGATTGTGACGTCGCAGTTGAAATAAATAAGCGTAAAATATCTATCGTCGAATATGTTAAATATTCAGGCGTAGAACTAGGTGAAAAGCTTTCATAGAAGTAACACAGAGCCCAAGTAAAGAAACTAATTTCCTAAGCTTCTATGTTCTCACTTTAATTTAATTGTTAGGTTAAAAAAATAAATGAACAAAATAACAAGAATCTAATTTTGTTTTATTTAATCTAATTTTTTATTTTTACGGTTTCACAAAAAGTAAATAAAACAAAATTAGTTTCTTGTTGTGTTGTTCATTTACTTTTAAACCTTAAAAATTTACTGCTAGAATAATGAGAAGTATACTTAGAGTAATGTGAACTGTTTTTAATATTACCCTATTCTATTAGAACGAAGAGAAAAAACAGGATTGTAAAACTAACGATAACCAAATGGCCTTGGACTGACACTATTCAAAGAGCCATGGCACAATAAACGAACCACCTCTACACGAAGCTTACACTGCTACTTTTGTCGAAAACCAAATTTTCACTCACTGGATATCAGTGAAAATAAATGGCATCACCAACTTGAAGCGCAAATTATTATTCAGAACATCATCCTACCCCAGGTGCAATAATTCTTGCCAATTTTTTTGTGATCTTTGACACAGTCCGCACTTCCCCAATGCCCAGTGTCTAACTTTACTCCAGTTAGTTATTAGAGTAAACATTTTTTCTAATTTTATCAGTCGAAAATTTTATTTGTTGCAGCATGTGTTCTTGACGTCAGTACGTTCAGTTAAGATGTTCTGGCTTCTGAGCTTGTGTCCTGGTTTACTCATTTTAGTCCTGAGTTTGTTTGCTTTATCCGCTCTTACCTTAACCTTTCAACTTTTCATCCGTAAGCTTTTCTTGCAAATTTCAGGGAATGAGGATGCGTAATTTTACGTGAAATCGATTTCCTATTAAAAATTTCCCCAATGCATTCCTTGCTTACCCCCATTGTGGAGAGTACGTACCAGAATAACGGCGTATCAACCAAAAACCACCGGGTTATATTAGGTGTTTCGCGAGTAACATGGCCAAGTTTTTGTTCGCTTGAAACAGCTGCTTGTAAAATAGTTTGCGATGGGATTGCGCCGCATGTGGCCCAGCTTTGCAACCAAAAATTGTCGTGCTCGCACTGCACTGTCTGTGGTGTTTTGTTTTCTGGAACGCTCTCCCGAATCACAAGAATGGACGATTGATAATAACGCCCAATTCCGAAGTATAGATTCAGAACGAATGCAACTGCCGGAGCATCGCAAGGTGCGGTACAAATAAAACCTCTCCCTTCGTCGGACAACGGGCTGTTGTTTTAGCTCAGTGCGATACATTGACTGTTTGGCGGTTTCAGACAGCTGCGGATTCGCAGACCGACCAACGTACAGTATGACCAATCATGCTTTGCCAACGGGATTGCTAATCCAAAGAACGCGAAGACGTGTTTGTTGGTAGCTGTTCATTCGCTCAATATTCGCAACTTTTACGGAAAACGTTTGTTTAAATCTTAGTCTAGTTCCACCAAACAATACAGGTTTTTTTTTTGTAAAATTACGATGTGACTGGAACCAACGGAGAAAATAAAACAAAAAATTTAATGCAAAATTATTTCTTATTATACCTGTTGTTAGTTGCAAAAAGGGAAGTTTTCAAACTTCATCAAAAATTTTAAATACGCTCCTTATTATTATTCGTGCCGTAACGCTTTTTATCTACTTCGGTACATTATCAATCATGATTTTCAGAAGTTTGGCTATTCACCGTGAAAATACTCTATGCTGCCAGGTTTAGTTTGGAAACAGTGGATTGTGTTTTTTTGTTTTTAGCTAAGTGCTAAGTAAACAATCTTCCGACAAATTTCTAACCAATCAGGCTTTCACTTATTTTTTCTAACTTATAAAATCTAGAGCTAATAATGCGCTTCGTTAGCCATTGTTTTCAGGAATTACGCCAAGCGACACTGTTTGTTTTTATACGTCAACAAAATTCACCAATAGACGAAAGCAAAAGAGATTGTGAGTACCTGTGCGTGACGTTCAATGTCGCGTCTTCGTCCTCAGAAGATGGAGCCGATCTCGATGTCTGAAGCGGTAATTTCGCTCTTCTCGGCACAGAAGGTGCGTGAGTGCGCTTTGTCATTTGCGACAAAAAACTTCCTCCCTCGCACAGAGGCGGTTTGGGGAGGAGACGCCGTTGGCGTTCGTCTTTTGTGAATGATGGATGTAAGCGTCTGTTGTTTTTAGGTAAATCCGGCAGACGCCTTTTTTTAGTCGCTGCTGGGCTTTCACAGCAGCAGCCTTTGGAACGCGAAGTCCTGTACGCCACCCGACGGTCTTCAGCTGTTTTCAAACCATCCGCAGGGTGGCACAGCGAAGGAGGGTAGATTTCAGTTTCGTCTGTCCACTCCATGTCGCCACTGGGTGTTGGTTTCCAGTTGGGCAGCGCAGAATTTTCGAACAGTTCCTGCTTATTGGGGTAGGTTGGCCGTTGGCACCACCGATGGTCCGTGCGATATCGATGGTCAACTGATCGGCTGCTGAACTGCTGCGCGGCGAGCAAAGGACAGCCTGGATCGTCGAATGAGTACAAGTCGCTTTCAGAAAAGCTTTCGTTTTTCGCCATTGGCCTGAAAAAATTGCATGATTTTCAGTGGACAGCACACATGAAAAGACAGGCAACAAGCAACGTGTTAACACATACATGTATTACCTAGAGTTCCTGTTTGAAACTAGGCCTGCCAGTTTTAATGCCGGAAAAGTAGGGTGTTGAAGGAGTACTAATGAAATTAACTGTTTGTAAATGTTACCAGTTGTTTTTCGTTTTGATCTAGCAAAAATTTCAAAAATTTTAGTCTTTTAAGGTCTGATTTAGAAAATAACGAATTTTTGAAATTTCTTAACAGCAACAGTTTCTTCCACGAACTTCAAGCGGGGCAGTCAATATACAGACCCGACAACAGAGCAGAAGAGTGCAAATATTTGGGGGTTCTCCCAGCAGCGACATCGCATCTGTTGCACAGACGCAAAGCGTTCGTGACATTTTTAACGGTGCTTCTGGGCGGCATCTCATCTCGAACTGAAACCCCAGTAAAGCCCTTTGGAAAATCCTGAAAGGTCAACCGTGGCAAAAAGAGTTGTGGCCAAACGCTAAAAATATCGCCTACCGTACACAATAACAGCGCTTCAGATCAGAACCGTCGCTAGAAAGTTTTCAATAGCGGGGGCTGTGCATTCTGCGGGGTCCTTTGGGTTTGTGCGGGGGGATTGACACTCTAAAACAGGGGTCACCAACGTGGTGCCCGCGTGCACCGAGTCGCCCGCAAGGACCATGTAAGTCGCCCGCGGGCCTGTTCCAAAAATAATATTAGCATGATCAATGTCTTCACATTAAGGAATATCAATACTAAAATAATTGAAAATAAATTGAGCAAAATTTTTATTTCATAAGTTTGTATCAAATTAGTAGCCCTTCGCATTAATCTGTACACAAGAAGTAGCTCGCAGTTTCAAAAAGGTTGGTAACCCCTGCTCTAAAACTTAACAAAAACCCAACTGATTTATAGTGTTTCATGTTTCAATTTGGGGGGGCTAAGCATCCAAAAGCCCCCCGTGGCAACGAGACTGCTTCAGATTATAGCAGTTGCTATCCGAGCCTTAGCGTTTCGTGGTGTACGTTCGGAAATAGAGTGTGCACTCGCGAAATGGACAATGCGCTGCCACACAATCAAGGACTCACCTCGTGATTGGCGAGGCGTGATATTGTGCACGACTTGCGTCTTTGGGTCTGGGCACAGTGTAATCACCTTCCACTGAATCGATGTCGCTGTCCGTAAGATCACTAGAGAAACTATAATTTGAAGACGAGTTGTTCAGATTAGCGTTGCCGCCATGCGTGACGACTGCCCGGCTGTGATACGCGCCGTTGGCGTCTTTTCCCGACTCTCGCTGCGGCCGGTCCAGGTTTCCAGCTTCTGCATCGACGTCAGAAGCTGCTGGTGACGACTGAACGAACTTTTCTTCTGGTTTTGTTTCGGATTTCATGTCACGTTCGGTGGAAGCGAGGTCGTACATGGACTTTGGCTTCGGCTTGAGTTTATCAAGGAGCGGGCTGGATGTAAAGATCGAACAATTTCGACTCTAATCGTCAGTCTTGATGCGCGAACAGAATTAAGCGCTCATTGTGGCACTAAGTCGACCATGCAACTTGATTTGAAATAGTTTGAACCGTAGACGAGCTTCCAAATCTTCAGCAACCAGAAAGATATCCTCGGATTATTAACACACAACAGAGGATGAAAAAACAGCCGTTCGCACCTTTCATTACACAGGGAAGTGTTAAGCAGTAGTTCATAATTCTTCAACCATTGGTGAACATTCAATCGTGGGTACCAAATAGTTATACCTTTCGCAGGCACGAAATAAATGTCGGAGCAGAAGTATATCCGCCGCCCTTTTCTGTCGGCAGCTAAGGTCCGCAAAGAAATCTCATGAACGGTTGACAATTGCACATAGTAACATGAAATGCCATACTTCATATTAACTTATGAATCTACACTGGACGTTTTACCTGTGTATGGACAAAAACCTCCCACTGTAGCGTTTTTTATGATCTTCGTTTGCGACCTCCAGTGGACGCTTGGATGCCGTCAGCGGGGTGGCGCTGTTGCGGCGCAACATGCCGAACAAACTATGGCGCCTCTGCAGCATACAAAACAAGTTAACAACACGCAGCTCCATGTTTCCTTCGCTAGTAAATTACCATCTGCTGACGACTGTCGCGGAAATTCAATCTTAGGATAATTAATTAATCAGGGCAGTTTCGGAAAACGGTTTTGAACGTTCTGTAGCAGCTCCAACAGCGAACGGAGAACGGCGGGAATGAGCTGCATTTCGGAAACATCTTTAAATGTGAATTGTGACGCCGCATGGGCGTCCGCAGACATTTTTCCATGGAAGGTCAGCGTCGGCATCTCTCTTACCCTTTTCAGATCGCTGCTGACGATGCAATCCAAATGGACATTCACACAAAACGCTTATCCCTTTCTACATCGCAAGGAAAAGCGATATGTTAGGGCAACAGTCAAAAATTGCGCTTCGTTGGCTTAGCAATGCTTCTTTTTCACTCATGCTTCTTTTCACACCGTATAAAACTACGTGACTTACTGCTGTTATAATCAGCAGTTATTGTCTCGCTGCATTACTTGTTACTTGCCAAAGATGTCTGTGTTCAACAGCCACATGTGGCAAAACGCCTATACTTTGACGATTCGTTATCATATTATTATTGTTACGCAATAAAGACCAATAGTAGAACAATCCACTCATAAGTTCGCAACCTGCCTCTGCAGGCGAATGAGCGGACATGGGTGAATTGCAAGCTTATCACTGCACGACACCAAAACAGTGAATTTGGCTCTTGTGCAGTGTGAATATCATGCCAACAAATGAACTGTCATTGCAAGAATTAAATCAATTTAATCGGAGTTTGAACTGCTGGCTTCAAGTTTTCCAGAAATTTTTGGTTCTTAGACCCCCCGTTTCCCCCTCCTGCGAACGCCCATGCTGTGTCAGTGGTTTACTCCAAACGATGGCTTTTGCGAGAGTTTTTCTGTAAAACTCGACCAGCTCAATTAAAAAGCAGAGATAAAAAACAGACACGTCAATAACTATTCATGCACGACTGTTGAATACAGTTAAAGAATATATACGAAATACCACGAAAGGGGATGCTACAAGAACACTTTAATAGATTTCTGAGCGCTTTGCTGATAATAGTGTCACATGCCCATCGATATACAGTAGTCGCATGTGGCGTTGCAATTAAAGCTCTAGGTTTGCTACAAGCTTTCGAGGAATCAACCGACTGGGCTCTGCTTTCTTCTTTTTGCAATGATTCAAACTTGCACATATCTGTCTTCAAGTAACTAATCAGTCACCACAAAGGTCTTATTCAAACAGGATTGTAGGACTGGGGATGCGTAGTGGTACGTGAATTCGATTTCCTGTTTTAAAAAAATTGCTGATGGATTCAAACCCTCACCTTTGTGGATATTAGCGGCGCTGCAAATTACAGAGGTGTATTGATGCTAGCAACCAGGCCCGTAATCAGGTGGTGGGCAACCGAGCAATTGGCCCCCTAAAATTTTTAAAAATGTTTAAATGTTTAGTTGTTAAGTACAACAAGTTACCACCACTCCCCCCCCCCGAAAAATAGTACAACAACAAGTCACAATCTCCCCCGGAAAATAACAGCTGGTTGCGGCCCTGCTAGGATCGATCAGGTCAAGCAGAATTGCTTGTGAGCTTTTTTTCCATTTGGCAGTTTCAGTTAATCGGATTTGCACAATCATGCACACGATATAAAAAGAAAACGCGAACGCCTGTTGTTCGACTGACGGCTACGACCACGCACGCAATTGGACTGACCCTGTGTTCAGGTTCCGCTTCGTCGTTGGATTCATTTCCTTCAGAGCCAGGAACCAAGTTGCCTGAAATAGCTCGTTTTATTTGAGGTTCAATATCTTTAAGGCCACGCAGGCCAGCCTGTCGAAAAAAAACATTTTTCTGTTTTTCACGGAAGCAAAGTTGCCGACGTTGGACTGCAGCCGTTTCGCACCCCAAGCCGGAACAAATACTTCGGGTAAATAAAGATCGGGTTCAGGATGCACGATATGCAAAAGCAAACAACCGTAAACCTTTATGACCGAACACAAGACTGCTGTTGAAAGAAAACCGGCTCTCTTGCAGAAAGAAAGGCAAGTCGAATCGGTTATGCATGGAGCCGCCACATTGTCTTCAATCCGTGTGGTTGATACAAGTTGCTTTTCAACATGGAAATTAGCGAACGTCCACAGCCTAGGTAAGATTTAGGCTTGCACAATTTGACTAACTAATGCTGTTTGTACAAAACGACACGCTCACCTGCAAGCTGACCACGTCTTTCAAACTTTGAAGTTTAAGGCCTCCCTTCGACGATATCTTTTTGGCCGCTTGCCTCCTCGACCTCACTTTCCGGTAGAAGTCTTGGATGAGGTAAGTGGCGTAGAACCTTCCGATCGTCACCTCGTCGTCTGAAAAATGTAGCATTACTGTCAACCACAGCGATCACGTCTATGTAGTGACTGTCGATTACTTGGACCGATCCTGGGCCGCAGTTGAGTCCCGAATAATGATTTAATGATATTGCATAACCTCTTCACTCCTACACGCAACGCAATAGAGTTAACATGCATGGCAGTATCAAGAAACACACAAATACACGAAAGAACACGAAGATAGTAGAAAAGCGTACGCTTGATGGTTCTAACGCTATTACTTTGATAAAACACAAGCACAAAAGACACAGGCATGAATAGCGTCATCATGGTCATTATAATTTAGTGCTGCGATGACTTCCAATTAGACCAGCTATGACCCACCCGCGGACCGCATGCGGCCCAGTCGAAGGTCTTGTGCGGCCCACTTTATGTTTTCGTTGTAGTATAAGTAGCCTACATACTGGCAACCTGTCCTTATTTTGATAATCGTAAATTTGACATTTTTGATGTAGGTGGTCCTTAGTGCCACTTTATCACGTCTGTACACTGCGTGTTGGGAGATTTCCACACGCCCACTGACGTCTTGGTGCAAAACTTTTTACTGGTTTTCTAATTCTCACCTTTGTTCCATTGGCACTAAAATTACCTACTTGAAATAACACTTACAGAGTGGTTAAAGATGCCAAAGAGTCTTCCTATTTCAGTTAGGTTTCGAATGCTTTCCGTTGGCCTACATTAGCTTAAACTAAATTTAGTTGGCTAGGATAAAAGTAAGTAATTCAATGTGCGGCCCTCATTAACATGTCATTTGATGGGCGGCCCTGGTTAAGACAGTGACGTAATTTTTGGCTCAGTAAGCAATTTCGTTTGGACATAACTGATTTAAACCGATTTATAAAATGCATGGGTTAGTGGGAGACAGCGAAGGACCAGGCGTCATTCAGGCTGCAGATCTCCAAGGCGTTTCGGGATTCAAATTAAAAGCTTCTGAGGAAATTTGCGTAGAACTAAAATTTATTCCAAACGCTTTTCCAACTTTTAGAAGAACCCAAAATTTACCGAGCTTATAGTCCACTTGCGCAAAATGATTTGCTTGTAAACGGACGAGCAAAACTCTTTCTACAGGTGTTCGCGCACAGGTTCGACACTTCACAACAGCTGCTTTTACGTAAAGAGAATCCAAGGAAAAGCCTCTCTCATCCAGTATCTCCGTCAGCATTACAGAATGCTTGAAAGAAAGGATTGTAACCCCCAAAACTGAATAACAGTTAAAGCTTTTCACAAGCCCTGACCGCAACAGGTTTGGCAATACGTTTAACGCCCTCGTTTACACCGGCCATCATGGGGATGTGCTGCAATGGGAATGGCATTTTCATATGAAGCCGAAAAAGCTATTTTCCTTACTCCCTGCTGGCGGCGCAATCTGATCAAGCAATTTGATTGGCGTTCGTTTCCAGATCTTCTTGATAACAGCGCGAAGTTCTTCATTCGCTTGGTTGGCAGGACCTATAAATAAGGTAACGAATTGCACAGAACAATATCTATCAAAAGGAATCTTACCACAGTAACGAATCAGACATGAAGATGTTTACTGAGTATATGTTTCGCCTACTAGGCAGGCATCATCAGCTCGGCGAAATGCATTAAATATAAAATAGAATTAAAAAAAACGCACAAACAATTAAGTTAACAGCTAAGAAAAGTTAACTTTAAAGAGTTTAACGTCAGCTACCCACTTTAGATAAGAAAATATCACCGTATGAACAAACAAGCAAAACAGACAGCACAGAACGATTTAAATTGAAACTGTGGTAGTTCTAACTGTTAGTGGAAATTCACTCAAGCATGCTTGTACGCAGCAGCTATGGCGTTGCAATTGACTTTACATGACAGCTTTCAATTTATCAACATTATAGTGTGGCATAGTTCGCAGCAACAAATGCTTAACGCATAACGTAACATTCTATGCTGCATCGAATACAGCAGCAAGCATCAAAAACGAAAATATTTTGCGTAGCGAACAATAAGCAAGTGTTGAGCCACCTTCTGTTTTGATGTTGAGTGCAGTGCGCACCAGGGCAAATAGCGTGGCGTTGAACGTGACCGTCCCGTCACTGTTGAGAGGCATGTTCATTGATACGAGCTTCCTGCACGCCGTGCGCTGCGGGCAGAGCTTCCCGAAGCCAAGCGGAGGTTGAATGCGCCGTAGCAGTTCCACCACACTCATGTGTTTTATCCGACCCCTGCCGAAAGAAAATAAAACAAAACAATTTGGCCATGCGCTCACGAAGGATGTAGGATACAACGGATCCACAATTAGTTCTGCCTGCCTGACGCCAACAACTTCAGGTCAGTGTTGCTTCTTTTTCGTTTTCTTGCTTTTAACAAGAGTTTTCTTTTCTGAAACGAAAGCGCGGTTGAAAGGAAAAACGGAGTTTGGGGGATTTTAAATTTAATTTTGACGGGTAAATCAAACCAAATGCTTGCGAACCAAATTACGATCGTAGTGTCGCCCGGAAATGACGTCACATCCGCAGGGTTGAACTAGTTGTAAACTCCTTATTCGTCATGTCCATGAAAAAGTTCGTAAAGCTATAAAATTATTAAAAAGGGATGAAACTTTAGGAAAATAGTGCGAAACGTAGAAATAAGTTTAAAACATTAGCATGAAAGACCAATTTTGAAAAACAACTCTAAAATAAAGGTTGAGCTTTCAAGTCGATTTCAGAGAAAAAAGTGAGAAACTTTACCTTAAGTAATCCCTACCTTAAGTGGTTGAATTGCACAAAACGAGCTTTAAGAAAAGACAAAAAAACATGTGGTGCGAGAATGTCATTTGATGCTTTATGCAAAAGCACTTGCAGCAAGCGCAGGTAAGTTTTTAAAGTTTATCTTGAAACACTTCAGATTAGCAACTTTCAGGGCGTAAAATAGAGAAAAATGGAGGTGGTGAGGAAACATACGTCGCTTCAGAGTCAAAGTCAGACCACACAGCTTTGAATTCGTCCAAGTGATGAGGTCCGAGAATGGACCAATCCCGGGTGAGGTAATCGAAGTTGTCCATGATGACCGCTACAAACAAGTTGATGATCTGGAAAGGATAATTTTGAACAACCTGAAAAGTTGGCTCCGGAGAACTTTTTTCAAAAGGAGCAGCACCCGAAATCTGAGAACTTCAGTTCTCACAAACGCGAGTTTTTGTGTAACGGAGACGTGCAGCTAAATTTGCCGATTAGATACATTCACGTTAGGAATTCGTTTCCGTGGAATCCTAAGCACGCTTGTTTGCGGCCCTCGACTTAAACCAGTGGTTCTCAAAGTGGTCGATATCGACCCCCAGGGGTCAGTTGGACCATCCAAGGGGTCGAAAAATAGTCACAGGGTCGAATGGGGGTAACTGAATGGCCCCTAAGTTCTAAGCAAATTTTCGGATTGTGTATTATTTCATCATGCATTTCAAGTAAAAAGCACTCAAATTAATTTTACACATACTATCCTTGTATTAGTAACCGTTGGGCAAGGCCAAGGGGCCTACAGAAAATTCTATGCTTTAACTGGGGGTCAACGCGCAGAAAAGTTTGAGAACCACTGACTTAAACAATCTACTTCTACAAAGCACTTTTAAAAAGTCATAACGAACACATGCTGAGCTCTCAACGTTACAATCAAGCAAATCTACTACCTCACATGGCAACGTTTGGAACTCCGCGCATTCGCCTGCTGTATGCGGCTTAAGAATTCGGAACTATCAAAGTAAAAGTTTTGAGTGAACGTAATCTCACATGTGCCAGTCACAATCTTCTACTTTTCTTGAGAGTTTCTTACGTACAAAGTTTGCAATTAATTGCTTTGATGTCAGATCCACTGTACCAACAACCAAGCTAACCTACGTACAGTCATCGTCGGCTGCGAACTTTGCGATGTTCTCTACGAAATTGCCGAACGTGGACATTTTCTTGTCAGAAAACCAGAAAGCAAACACACACGACAGGTTGGCAAAGACTCAGCGCCGCACACGCGAAAACGGGCGCGGAAAAACGTATGTCGCACGGATAATGAGCGCGATTTCCGAAATGAACGCGATTCCTGATACTGGTGCGACGTACAGTATGTGAGCCATGACACTTCAAAGGCTGTTCCTATTGAAGGGCACGAGGAAAGGTGAATCTTACCAAAAAAGCGCAGAGCATGTAGAAGGTGAGAAAGTAGGGATAGGAAAAGTCGCTCCCGCAAGTAAATTTGTCGGCTGCTGTGGCAGTGCCTGTGATATTCCAATCCGAATTATCGTCGCATTCATGTCCAGCAGAGGCAGCGAGCATCACTTCCTGCCACGCTTCGCCGGTGGCGCACCTGAGCAAGCACGTGATACAAAATAAGCTGAGGTTCGTAATCAAATGGACCCATATGTTTGTTGTCGTGGTTTTCGTCCTTATTTTGCTCGTCAACGTTGAAAATATTTACAAAACAATCAACTCACCAACTAATGTAAACACACGCCAAAAAACTTCTCAGCCCAAAAATCAACAAACGAAATGAAATACATTTTCGTCGATCAATATTTTTCACGAGAAATTTTGCATCAAATGCACGTATATGGGGAGTTTTATTGCAAAGCGCTGTCGATTACCTCAAAATCATTTTTGGATTGAAACTACTGAGAAAATGTCGTTTGAAGTTACAGCAAAGAAAACATCTACAAATTGCATCAAATAATTTTTCTTTTAAATTGCATCGTTTCTTTGCTGTCATCGCAAATGTTTTTCGTCAACTGTTTGTACCTCCACCCACACCACCGATGATTAAGCATCTGGAAAGTTTTATTGCAGCTTTCGCATGTTCATCTATATTAATGCGTTTGCGATGATCGTGCGTTATAGCCACGCAGCTTATCGCTGAAAAACCCCTTCTTTTTGTTCACTGCGCTGTATAAATACTATATCGAGTCAATCAAGGAAAATATCTAACCACACTCATTGCATGTACCTGAACAGTAACAGGACCGCTTGAAAAAACGTTTGGAAATTGTTGTTTCGGTTGATTTGTTCGCCGTCGATTGGCTTCACTTTCCCAAAGACTTGCATCCCAATCACGGCGTATATGAAGAAGAGCAGTACAATTAGGAGGGCGACGTACGGCAAAGCCTGCGAAACAATTAGGACAGAGTTCAAACACAAACGCTTTTGGCACGGAGTTGAATGCTGACCATTTGCTATATGGCGTATTTACATTAATCAACCTTTCTTTAAACTACAAGACCAAGGTACTGTTATTTACATGAAGAGACAGTCAACCGTCTACACATCCGGAAGAAAAGACGCTGGGGTGCTATTTTAAAATGGTCACTTCAACAAAAGTTTGCATCAGAGTGCGTCTAAATTAAGCTACACGATGTTCTTCAGGTCATATGCATGAGCGTCATCAACCCTGCTAAACGGCTCGATGATGCAATGGCGCTTCACAACTTTACCTGAAACGATTTGATAAAAGTCCAAAGGAGAGTCCTGATTCCTTCTCCGCGACTCAACAGTTTAACAAGCCTCAGAACACGAAAAAGACGAAAAAAGTTGATGCTGAATGATTTTTCGCCGCCCTGGAAGTTATGCCGCACAAAATGTTTTTATTAGGCGGTATAAGCATATGTTTCCACAAAATGTGTCGCGAAGATGTTCTTCAGGCACACAGCCAAGAAGATCTCTAGCAGGGCAGGGTTGAAAATAAGCTCAGCGCTAAAATCAAGCTCCATAGGGTTCAACTTATATCTGCGCGCTTTTATTTTCAAATTTGGAGACAGCCACGGTGGAACGAAGTGTGCACTGTACACGCATAAATCAATTTAACAAAAAATAGGACATTGCTTCAACGTAAATCACATTCGCAAACTCATTCGGTACGAAAGCACGTCGATAAGGTATGCACTCTTGCGCAACAGAAAATTGGGGTTTAAAAAACTCTGAAATTGAGTGAGTTGTTACAACACAAAACACAGTTACAATTAAAACAAACGCAATCAGCGCAAGTTGACTTGAAAAGGAACAATTTTAAAACTCAAAAATTTCGTTCTTCAATTTTGCCACATGCATCCAGCACAAACCCATGCAATCTTGATACATAAACACAAAGCAAGACAAGCAGCAGCGAGGTGTGAGGCAGCAACTGCCCTGTAGAACAGACACAAACGGCTGATTGGACAAAACTATTGCAGTGAAAGGAAAATCGCGATACATGCGAAAACACATGGAGACAGAAAGCATCTGCGTCCAACAGTGAAACCTAGTAAGCACCGACGTAAAGCCGCTCACTACACTTCAGCTCTCTGAAGAAGCAGTCCTTGACAGAATATGAACTTCACGGGGTTTTAGCCTTTCCACCGTTTCCGGTTTTTCATTGCCCTATTCTGACTTTTACTGACATGCTATAAAAGAATTTTTATTTGCAAAATTAGTCCTTGTTTTTTGCCCCCATGCTTTGACAAAATGTCCTGACGCGTTCGAAGTGATAAAACTGTGCGACGCTTTTGTTCCGAGATGTGCTTCTTGTACTGCTGCGTTTCTCAGCACAGATTGTCCAAGTGCGAGCTGTGTGATACACAGTGGCTAAAACAGGGGTCTCAAACTCAAATTGCTCCAAGGGCCAAATGAGGACTTATAAAGTAACCCGTGGACCCCATTATCACGCTGGCGCAACAATGGCGGTACCTGAATCTTACTAGAAACAGCTTTCACATCTTATTTCCTGCAAAAGGTATCATGAGTTACAGGCAAATCAAAATCATTTCTAACCTTCTCTACGTTCGTTGAAAAGGAACTTGTTCACTCGCTGGCCGAGCACTTTTAAGCAGCGGTGAAAAACTTAATAATAACTTAAATGTAAGTTATTTGAAAATTCTAAAAAATATCGCGGGCCGCGTGTTTAAGATCCACAGGCTAAAGAAACGCAAAGCAGATTGCCGTGACCTTCAAAAAACGATCGCCGGAGTGAAACAAAAGCAACAGGCAGGCATGAGTCGAACCACTGTAGACCATGCGCGGAGACCAGTGCAGGCCGGCAGATGACAGTACAGCGAGTGCGTGGGGTGCTGCGACTGCTGAGCGACTGAAGGGCGGTTCGAATGATGTGAGGATCACAAGGTGTCTACTTACTACGACGGACGCGATAACATCCAGAATGCTACCAATCACTATCACGGCGTCGAAAACGTTCCAGGGATCGGCGCAGTAATGCTATGCGAAAGACACAGCAGAATTTATTATCATCCAAACAGCAAGGAGCGATCATTCACACGAGAGTAGTCACAATGTAAGGTTAGTGTACACCGGGTATAATCACTGCAAAGTGGAGAAAGATTTTGAGAAAGTATTGCAAGTCCAGTTAAATCGCGAAAAAAAAGATTCGCACGCAAAGATTATATTGCAGGCAACAGAGGTTGCCGATCTGCACCGCAAACCCTCGACAATAACGTACGACACCCATCGTGGCGACATGCAGCTAAGAAGAGCAGCTACCAGCCTGGAGGACGGCACTTACTGCTATGTCTCTGGCAAAGTTGGAGAGCAGTATATCAACGATACTCCCTACAACAACCAGCATGTCGAACCCGTTCCACGGATCGGAAAAGTAACCCTGCGCGTTAAGTTGCACGATCGAGTGCAAATAAAAAATTCGCTAATACAATCAGAACAGTCCGCCTTGCTCGCATCTCATCCCACGAAATTAATTGCACTTGCGGTGTAAACGAAGCAGGCCCGTAGCCACGGGGGGCATTGCCCCCAAATATTTTTTGTGCCCCCGAAGTGTGTTGTGCCCAGAAACGTTTGGTTTAAGCACATAATAAAAAAATCTTTCCCCTCTAAATTGTATTTTACCCCCCAAACCTCAAAAACCTGGCTACGGGTCTGAAGCGAAGCATGGGCACAACCAGTCGTCGGTGGAGGAAGCTTCAACTAAATGAAGTTACTCTGAAAAATACAGAAGCGTGGACGAATGTGAGTAAACTTTTCAACCCGAAGAAGCAGTCTTTTCTGCAATTTGAATCATGGCTGATTAAGGGTAAAGTAAACCCAGGTCACTTGCTGGCTGAGCCCATGCTCCTCCGTATCGATTTACAATGGCAGAAGAACAAACTGAACTGATATCAAGTTTTCGTATCTGCGTCGGTGCGTCGACAAGACTTTAAATATAATTACGGTACGTTTGCGTGTCTCTTTAAAACAGGGGTTCTCAACCTTTTCAAGCATGTGGCCCGATTAATTAAACAAACAGAGGGTCCATGGCCCGCCGACTGCGCAACTTCTCCAATGCGACAACTGTTGCACATGCATAGAGCAAAAATAAAAACAACATTTGGTAACACAACGTGCGCTAAAATTAGTCGAAGACTGAGCCTGTTTGTTATTAGAAAACAAAGACATTCGAGGCTCAATACATGGTAGCGCACGGATTAAGTCATATTCCACATTAAGCCTGCTTCTAGACTTCGTTTTCATGACAATAAGAGCCGTCGTTTTCGAGAGTCATCTTGCAAAGCGTACTCAACTGCAATAATACAAGGCCTGGCCCGTCAAAAATTCTTCTGTGGCCCACAGGTTGAGAAACCCTGCTTTAACAGATTTATTAGTCGTAGAAAGTTAGGAATTCTGGCGTTGCCACTACTGTTTCTCCGCATGGAGCATATGACTGGCATTGCAAATGTATAGTAGCAAAAGTCGCCAACTGTTACAAGCAAGGTTTAACGAATAATAATCGTAAAATCTGGCCGTGCCTTGCCCCATAGGTTGACCTTAACCCAACCACACGATGTGGGTTTTATTCATAATTCAAGGAGTTTTCATATCTCTATGTTCTTCTGTTTAACACAAGCCATCGAATGAAAATCAGTGTTATTCATTTTTTTGTCGCAAATGTTTTGCGCATCAAGGCAAGATATTTAATGTTGTTGTATTCACTCGAGCATACTGTGCCAATATCTCTTGCGTGTAAAAAAGCGAAAAGAAGAGAAACGAAAAGAAAGAAAACTGAAATTACTTACCCGGACCTTGAATGCAATCAATTTGACTATCATCTCCATCGTAAACAAGGCAGTGAAAACGTAGTTCATGTAATTTAGGCCTTGAGTTAAAGCTTCTGGTTGTTCATGATGCTGATAAAAAACACATAATAAACACAACGCCAAAATAATGAAAACCTACAAGTGCACGCATAAAGTTTTCAAGATTTTGGGTTTACATCCAGTCTGTAGCGTGTGATCTTTTGCTCTCGGAAGACAAAACTCAGATGCACAGCAGAGCGTAACCGCCTTGAAAATCTCACTGAGTGCTTTAATCCACAGTTATCAACGCGGGGATTTTACATATTCATCTTTTGCGACTAAACTTTGTAGTGCTTGCACATTCTGAGCATGAATGTGCTTGGTTTCAAATGCTGACCTTGCATACATCTGCAAATTTTCATGATCACAACATCTTCTCATAAAGTTATGGCAGGTGCCACGACTTTCATTTCTATTCAACTTTTCGTCACACGAAAAACATATATTGAGTGTTGTGAAGTTTTGCCCCAAGGCAAAGCTACTACAAGAGAAAGAGACGAATGAGCTTTTCTTGTGACTGATTCTTGCCGCTGCTGCGCAACATGCTAACGATGCAGCAGTGTGAAGCAGCAAGCTTCTTTCGTTGGCATAGCCAGCGATCTACAAGCAAACACAAAATTTTCAGGTGTTTGCGTTTACACTTGGGCGCTCCACTGCAATCATTCAAAACCTGGTCATAATCCATGGCAGGTAAAAGTGACACTCACTCAACCACGCCACTTACTTGTATTGCTAAGCAAACTGTATTGAGGAGAATTAACGCAAGCATGAAGTACTCGAAGTAGACCGAGTTGACGACAAACCATGCTTGGTACTGCCACGGATTCTTCGGAATGTAGCGGCGGACGGGCTTCGCTTTCAAAGCGTACTCCACGCACTGGCGCTGTTGAGCAAGACATTGCAGTTATGAACAATTCCTAAGTTAGACAGCAATATCGATTCTGAACAGTTTGCGGCTGATCTAAATGCCAAGCGTCGGTCAATGCAATGAATAGCACTCGACGGATGCATGTATCCCTGAGAAAATCCGGCAGTTGCGACTTGCCAGCAGGGTCTCTGAAAGTTTGCCAGAGGGTACGCAGACCGATACCGGGACCCCTAGCTTGGGGGAGCGTCGTCGAAACATATAGCTTGTTTGTGTAGTGATGGGAATGTAGATAAAACAGGAACCATGCTAAGATTTAGAATTAGATGAATTGTGCGGACTACTGGCTTGCACTAGCAATTTTGGATTTGATTAGAAAAAGACGTAGCGTGAGTACTTTCATCCTCCCGGGCCCCAGTACATCCCGCGCCCGGTTCCGATGTGACTCTTGTATCCCCTTCTCGTAGGCCCTGCTTGCCAGCCGCCAATCTGACTGTCCAAACAAACAGATTTTCGTGCTGCGTGAACTGATTGCGAACACAAGCACCCACGTGGTTCTGTTTAATCGCTCAAATTTTTTGTGTCAGTTGCAAAAACACTCCGGGGAAAGTTAACAATAGCGAAGATCAATTTGGAGCATTGATTTTGTGATACGCTGTAATGGTAAGGCCTCACATACCATAGCAGCCTTAACTAGAAGTTTATAGAGTGTACGTGTATGACAGACAATTCTTTATAATGAGAATAAACACAGAAAATAACTACACTTCAAAAACAGGCAAGTGCTTGAAAAGCGCCGTATTTGTAGAATGCAAATTTCAACATGCGGTTGACTACGTTACAGTTACAAAATACCAACAAATGCCTTCCTGTATAGCTCAACGATCCTGTCAAACAACAGAAACAGAATGCCCTTTTTGCAGTGTGAGCAATCTCTGCAACAATACGGTTTGCTTTGCTTCAAACCATATCTAATTTGCGCATCACATTTCCAGACCGTTTTTATCACAAACACGATTGCGGATGTAAGAACAAATGCTTTTCGCGCTCACTTGGTTTTTGTCCAGCTCGCAGTTCTTATATTCCTGTTCACCTTGGTCTTGGAAAGTGACAATAACGAAGCCGACGAAGATGTTCATCATAAAGAAGGCGATGACAATGATGTAGACGAAATAAAAGAGAGCCACGCCCTGTCGCGCGTTATATCTCGGACCTGTTCCCTCTTTCCACGAGTCAATCGACTTGTACAGAAGTCTACGACAGAAGTATCAGATAAATCGCTACAACGAAAACGCGTCACAGAGCGCTGTTGGGCTACTTGATTTTAAGGTAATTTCAACCTTTTTCTCTAGGAATTTGCTTTCGTATTAAGTTCGCAACACAATTGTTATAAAAACAAGGAGGCTCATATGCTGTTATACGCCAGAAACCACCGCACATGGTGGGCCGGGCTAAATGTCAAGTCACACGCAGCATGCAGTCGGTTACTTCTTGAAACGAACTGGTGCAAACATTTTCACGTTAAAATCACTGCAGCTCATCGCGGACCATGTTTAAAATGGACCACGTTCACAGTAAGGCTGTAGTTTAAAACAGACAACGTTCACATCGGACCACACAATAGCCCCCTTTGTCAAAGATTTAGAGCTGCGCAAAAGCTCGCTTGAGGTTGGTGCGTACTTGCTTTGCTCAAAAAACAAGTTGATTATAGCTGCACAGCTCTATCGGCTTGTTGGGAGCTAATAAAACAAGACTGTTGGGATTTGATCAGTGACGGTGTAGTCTGGCAGGAAACTGTTTCGTTATGTAAAAAAGTATCCGTGAAACGTGCCTGCTTTCAAAATGGTCAGGTTTAAATTTTTCCGTTTGGAATTCGATCGGCTTTGAACTTGGTCGGTTTTCTGTGTCGAACTTTACGCTTTATACTGGTTTGTACACCAAATGTTTGCTCTCAATGACAAGCTCTCACATTTTTAGCCACACAAAATACGTACCCAGGCCAGCCTTCAAACGTGGCTACCACGAACACAGTCAGCATGCCATTCAGTACATTGTCGTAGTTGAAGTCACTGTTTTTCCATTCGCGCTCTTGAACATCCGGTGCCCCTTTGTTGCCTTGAGGCCAAAAGTAGAAGGTTCCTCTAAATGAAACAAAATTCCAACTTGGTTTTGCAGGCAGGGGTCGGCATTCACGCAGAGTCCTTCGATAAACTTTTTCGAAAGTAAAAAATGAGACACTGGAACGCTTCAGCTTTAGATCAGTGGTTTCAACAAAGGCACAGATGCAATGAATGTCTGCTGCAGTATTTTTTCAGCAAAGCTCAGAACTTCACTGGACGCATGGTCGAGCGCCAGCATTCCACCCACTGCAACCCTAGAGTGAGCAGACACTTGGCCACCCACTAAATTTTCTAATGCGACGAAGTTTGCGACTACGACATGGCCAATTCAAAATTTCTAATCAACGCTTTCTACGTTAGAATTAGAAATACGAAATGACGAAAAAGTTCGCTTTGCGTGAATACATTTAAAATGGCCACATTTATTCAAAATAGACACATTCATTATATCTACTATTACTGCGATTTACCTAGGTTTGACTGAACGTAAATGAATCGCAGTATTAGTAGATATAATGGAAAAATTAAACATTTCGTGTGCCACGTCCGATTAAATTTTAGTTGACCCCAAGGGGACACTGGTCGTTGCCATTCAAATACGTTAAAAACAAAGCTTGACAATAAATCTCGTTTGTTAAGTGCACAAACGCAATCTACTCATTTTTAAACGATAACTAAGCTGACATGAATGATTTCGAAATGCTGTAAAAATTCGTACCATAGCATGCAATCTACTAGAAAGTACAGTCTCATCCTGAAGACAGTGATGCCGGCAAAGCGTGTTGTTGTTTACAAGAATTTGCATGCATGCTGTTAGGAAAGTTTTGCATCATATTGTGCTAACCTTATGTCTTTCTCCACAGTCTGATTTTAAGAAGGTATTTTCAGGTTTTGTCAAAAAAGAATAATCCTGACAATTCAACGTTTGCAATTTCTCTGAGAATTAATAAATCGGCGTGGCTTACTCTGCAGGGACGATACATACTTCTTGCAACGACCCCCGGGAAATTTAAAGAAACGTGTGAAGTTGTTTTAAGGTGTTGTCTCTTTGAACTCTGTCAACCGAACAGTGTAACCGACGTTTGGACTAGGGGCCTAAGCCGTAACATTGGTGATAGGCGGTGATTAGTTGGTCTTACTTGCACTCCTCCGGAGTAGACTTGGACTCGTCCGTGCAGTAATAGAGTCGTCCTTTGAACAACTGCACACCGATGCAGGCGAACATGAACTGCAGCAAAGTTGTGATGATGATGATGTTCCCGATCGTACCTGCGCAGAAGCAGCAGCACGTCTGCGAGAAGGCCGCTTGGCGAATTGCAGCGCACCGCAAGCGAGCGAGCGGTTGCTTTCGTGCGCTTCACAGAAAAAGCTTTTTCATAATTCAGAGGAACGCTAGACGTAAGACATTCGAGGATGTGCATGTTAAAATAAATGAAAAAAGGTTTATCCGATTCCGTTCAACGAAAATCCGTTAAGCCTGGTCCGACACGCCAGACTAGGGATTGTGGAACAGATGTTTTTGCCGGGGCTCCGGTAGTCTAGTCGATTTCTTACTGCTACGTCCAAACCCTAAAAGCTTAGTGTCAGACCAGCACGTAAACGAAGCCGGAGCCAATCGGAAAACGGTTTATTTGCGGTCAAAGTTCGGAAATTAAAAATGGAAAGGCTAAATCCGTTTCACGCAGCCGTTGAATCTGGCCGCCTACGATGGTTGGTAATTCTGCATTACGTTCTCCACTATGAAAACATTAATAGCGAAAAAAACTTACTGATGGCGACGATAACACACTGAACCACGTGTTTGAGTCCTTTCGCACGGTTGATTGCGCGCAAGGGCCGCAAAACTCTCAGGACACGGAGGATCTTGACGACAGAGAAACTTTCGGAGCTGCGACGGCAAACAGAAAAACATGAACCGAAAAGCACACCATGAGAAGACTTTCTACGAAGTTAAACCTGTATAAGAAACCAAACGCTGCAGTCCGGTGATATTACCCCCAAGCTTTGGGATATTTGTTCTCGGTTCCAACAGTAGCACGTAAAGATTTACCCTAAATGTGTGATGCTCAGCGTGGGATTACTTTGAAACTTGCAATCAACATCAAAGGCAGCGCAGAAGCGTTGTTCGTTGTGTCTTAGTAATGGAAAGTGGCTTTGTTATTTTTCACGTTCGCATTTCGTGGTAGCCATGAAACAAGATTATGTCTCCGACTTTGCTTGGTCCCGTCTTGGTGTGGAGCCAGAAGAACTATCAGAAATTGCTGAAAACCGCAAGGTCTTCCGAGGCCTTCTAGGGATGCTACCCCGCGACCTTCCCCAGAGAAAAAACGGGTATGAAAATGAATGAATAGAACGCAATGTAAATTTAACAAGATGCCTTGGGATGCAGTGAGAACAGAAAGCCAAAGTTGGTGAGCGAAACCGTTTGCATGCACTTCGTAGAAGAGGCTCGCTGTTAGGAAGTAAGCTGCAGTTGGCAAACTTGAGTGGTTACTGAGTGATACATCAACAGCCGGCGGTAGACGTGTAGACGCGATGCCGTTACAATTTGTTTCGTCACTGTTCTAATGGGGCCTTATCGAGCGTGACGCCACGATTTCGATGACCCCAGACGGTCAAGTGGCTTACATTGCAGAATCACGCCTTATGGAACAGTACGTAAAGATTCGATGATCCGAGATGGTCAAGAGGGGGCCGGCTTAGTTTTCGGGTGTGCAAGCAGGTTTCAACAAGCTCGTTTATCCGATGACCAAACCAACGATTTTTTGCTTTGGGCAATAAGTTACACATGATCCATTTTTTGTGTTATGTGTGTACCATTCTTGAAATTACGCCTAAAGATCTTGGACTCTTAAAGGGGAATTCCTGAACTTTGTTATGGGAATTACCTGTCAGCGTCCGGAGATTTTTGTGGTTTGTGAATCATTTGAGTGGTGCCCCCGTTTCTTTTTAAGAAATGAACTGAAAGCACTGGTCATTGTTAGATGTAAGACCAGTATGTGACAAAATATAAAAAAACGATGCCTTTCCTAAGAATTTTCCTTTTCAATAAACTCACTTACCAACCTCTCTAATTATCACGAAATAATTTTTTATTGTTTACACTAGCAACAATAAAATGCCTCGCGGCTTTTCACACATAGTAGGCAATTTTCACTTTTGCCCAACTCGAAAACGCGCGATACTGCAAATACCTACTTGCCGACCATAGATATCACTGAAACAGCAACCACCAACAAATCGAGCAAGTTAAACGAGTTGCGACAAAACGATCCCTTGTGCAAAAGCACTCCGTACGCGACCATCTTCAGCAAGATCTCGACAGCAAAGATTCCAGTGAATACAAAATCAAAGTATCTGTGCGAAAACAACTTAATTGGTTACAAGCGCTTGGCCAATAGATACGGCACGACCCGTAAGGGGTGCTCAGGGTTGAAAAAGCAGGGCACTTGAAGGGGGATAAGGAAATCGACAATGCCGAACAAAGTCAGACAAAAATTCAACCTTTACTGAAAATAAGTTCTGCCAACGCCTACGCGCAACAAACGAAGCCGGAATTGAAACACAAATACGATACAAGCATTGCTAACATATTTTTTGCGCTGTCTCACGCTTTGAGAGGATCTTCCGGTGATGCTTGTACAGTTGCGGGAAAAAAAGAATTCTTAAAATTGGTATAACATTCAACCGACAGACTTCAAAATTTTTGCTCCTTTTTTTCAACAAAGGAGGCGTTTCACTGAAGACATTAGTTCAAAACAAACATCTACAGCAGGGGTTCTCAACCTTTTTTCTCCCGTTTACCCCTTGCCAGCTTCCTAACATAAAATTTACCCCCTGTTTTTTGTTTCCTAACTAGCGCTGTAGAAAAATGTACAACATCATTAAATTTACTCCCAGGATACGTAAATTTTACATCAGGGGTAAATTTTCCCCCCGGTTGAGAACCCCTGATCTACAGAGTTCATGATAACCTTTTTATTATCAATCAGTGAAAACGTACTTCAAAACCTCGTTCATTTTCGACCTGGTGTTGATCGGGTCCTCGCAAGCAAGCGCAACACTGCTCAGCATGATACACGCCAGGATGCCATTCATGAATATACTGTTGGTGATCACCTTGTAACACCAAACGCGGAACCTGCAACAAAAAACGCCTGTTGCGTCTTTGCCTAATTCATTTAACATGCAACGCTAAAAGCAAAACATGTGCAGGCAAAGGAAAATGGGACCCTTTGATCAGTAGCAGCACACTGAATTGGATCGACATATCAAAACCCTCTCTCTCGAAATTCAAGCACCACCACGTTGGGGAGTGCAACTTGCGCTGCAACGTGAGTTGACGTTGCTGCGAAAGCAAATACGTGTGAAAGAAAGATCCGAAAATCAGGGCAGGTGTATCACTCACGGGTTGGTTGGCGCGAAAACAAAGAAGGATGACGCGCGAGGCATGGGAGCGTGGTCGTTCTTCAAGTTGAGTTGGGACAAGCGACGCGGTCGAGGCCCGACGGGAACGTCAGGCGGATTCTCGTCATCGCTTTGGTCCGGAAGATGACGGTCCGAGTTGGTTTCTGACGCTTCTGTTATTTCGATTCTGCAGAGTAAACAACTTTCGATCAAGTTCCGGCTTCTATGCAAAAGTAACAGCAAGCCATTCCGAAACGTGACTTGATGCTCGTCTATTTTGACTAAACGTCTGTGAAAGATGCGTCAGAGTTTCAAAACTTTGAACAGCATTCGCACTTTTGTCATTTTGAATATATCTGTGCTATCTTGGCTTTTTGTAAAAGCAACACAGACTGTTTTAGCGCAAAGATCCTTCAAAAACTTGATTTTTCGGTTTTGAGTTTCCTCAACCTTTTGTGAGTCAATGCACATCTACTGCAACTGTGAAGATCGTTGGGCTCCACGCCAAACAACTGTGAAAATGAAAACGATTTCTGACAAACACGAAATCAAAACTAACCTTATGTCGTTTGATGGTTGGGCTTGTTCGGTAGAACCCAAATTCTGCAGAGCAATAGCCTCGTCTGCATTGCTGAAACATCTTGCAGGATCATCTCCGTTCTCAACAGCCGGATCGCCCACTTCCGTACTTATCGTTTCTTTCTTTTTAAACAATTTTCTGCATGAAAACGCATTTTTGTTGCTACATAACCACATAATTTCGCTTTAACCAATAACAACTCTTTCGTTCGATCTAAATTGTTGGTTGTTGATCAGACTCACGTTGAAGAGCGAAAAGCACGCTTGGATGAACAGAAGAACTACACACTCTAGTGTGAGGTGTTTCTCGAAATTTTTGAACTGTGGTTCGGGCCCCTGCAATAGCATTTCATTGCAGCTGTCATCTTTACTAGACCAGTGAAGTTACAAGCGCTAGTTCCTGGTAAAGCAAACGTTTTCTATTTATTATTTAAGTAGCCTAGAAGCTCGCAAGTAGTAGATCGTTACTGAGAGGTTACACAAAGTCATTGCTTTGGAGCCCGCAAAGTTTGCATACCGCAGTTGGAGAAACTCAGCTAGGGTCAAAAGTCAGCCATGAAAATAAATATTTTAGTGAACAGTCCACAAGACATAGTCGTAGCCAGGGGGGAAAGGGGTCCATGCCACCCCAAAATTTATAGGATATTATGTCATTTTGTGCTTTTGAGAGGTGGTGTTCCAAACAAAATATTGTTGCTCGTTTAAAGCCAAAATATTTGCCTTCCCCCCAAACGTTCGGCCTGCTGAATGTGCAAATACGTCCATCAGGCCGCACTGCGCATTTTCAACAATTTTATTAGCAAACAGTATAAAACAGTTTCAAAGCTAGCCATGAGTTACGTGTGTACATTGTGAACTGACCTGCGTACCTAGCTAGCGATCCCCTTGGCTCAACACACTATTTATGGCACGATTGCATTGCTTCAGCGGTGATGAATTTGACGACGTGAAAAGTAACAAGTTTGGCAACCACAGTTCGCTGAAAGAAGCGTGTTACGTGAATATACTCGACAACAGGTCTTAACAGCACTGAAACCAAGATTCAAGTTCGCCGGTGGCTTTGAAAAGCACTTGAAACGCAAATTTGACCACTGCTTTGACGATTATGTGCGAAAATTGGTGGTTTTTGTTACTTATTGAAAAGTGTGCATTGTTAATCACTGAAAAGTGTAGAAATGTGTTTCATTGTGAAGAGTGTATTGGCGCTTGCCCTATCTGCTTGCGACCAATTAAAAACAGGCCAACTTTACCGAACGACTGACAGGCAATTTGTTGAGATGGCTCTTAGGAAAGTGCAGTGGAACATTTGGCCGTTCAATCGATTTTACAATTGCAAGAGACAGGCTTTGAAGATTGGAGGTCAAGATTTCGATGACTGTGAGACAGGTTTCAAATTACAGTATAAGGTTGTGGACCCATGTCAGCAAAGACCGTCCACTACAAGCCTCAGATGAAACAGCGATGAGGCTGAAACCACCTTGATCGAACCCTTAATGATTCGAAGCACGTATTTCAATTGCATGAGCGACGAAACTGTAACCACAGACACGACAAATGTCTGATAACAACCAGGCTTGCCTCCAGCACAAAGTGCGTATAATTTTTATTAATGCTGGTACTTAGGCAGGTCAATCTTGTTCTCTTCCTGCTTGTTGATCGGTTTGGTTTGACAAGCAAAAGTTCCACAAGCATTATGTGCAGCTGACGCCTAATTTTAATCAAGTGGATGTTTCCCGAGGCGGTCCTTTGTATTTAACGGGAGGAGCCGATTCGATACAATCAGTTTAGATTGAGATAGAACAAATTAAGAAAAAAACGAGCACACCACGTTGTATAAGGAAATCACAATCCGACATTGATCAATAAACGCATAGATTTTGTAAATTTTTCATCCAGCAACCATGCTGGACACGGCCAAGTGAAGCACCTCAGGATGCACATAAAATTGCGTAGGCTCACTACATGCCTTATTGTCCAACAGATTTAGACTTAAAGAAAGGCATACGTTTGTGGTCACTCAAAGTGTTGGTAACGCTCACTTAGTATTGCGACAATGCAACGAAAAGTTCGCTAATGCTATTCATTTCTTTTAAGTATTCTCAAACTTCAAAGAAACGAACATAACTAAGATGTTGAGAACGACACATTAACTGTGAAAAAACGCCAAGCATATACCACAGCGACCCTCTGTGGATTTTCCAGTATTCGTGACTGACCACAGTCAATTGGAAGTTTGCACGTCATGCAACTTACGTTTTCGACACTTTCTATTCCTTGACCTTTGAGCACTGCTGCATGTCAGAGTTTTTAATGGAGAAAGACCAGCTTCTCCGTTCGAATATTGAGCAGAATACGATTTTTTTTAAACTAACAAAATAAACCGCTTACCAGCAAACTCACATTAGTTTGACAGACATGATGAAGCGAATCATATAACAGACTAAAATGCTTTTATCCAAGATGGATTTAGATCAGCAAGTCTTGTACGTAATGGTGAGGTTGTTTCGACAACAATTTATTTTTGAAGGAAAGTAAGGCAAAAGTGTTTCGCAAAAAATAGGTTGTCGCAAACTGTTCAATAAAAGAAGTCAGTATTGAGCCACCTTGTCCTGGAATTTAATTTCCACAGCACTAATTGCAATCATTCACATAAATCACAACTAGGAGAGCAAGAGGTAGCACACTGCCCATAGTGGGCTGGGAATGATAATGCTGTTTGAAAAAGGATTCCTTTTGTTCGTTTCAGACAGGTCGGGCGTCACCCTGTGGATTACGAGGTTATAAATCTTCGAGTGCAATAATAATTAGAGATGTCGGCCTGACTCAACAGTGAAACACAGTCAATCAGAGCGAGAAACACGCGATCGACAACTGTCGCCAGCCAGCGATGATGCTGAACTGACGTCAACAAGTGATCGTGCTTGAATGCAGTCCCTCTACTGCACAGTGAATCAGTGATCATAAAATCGACAACCATCAGCGATTCGATAACAAGCAGCTTTGCGGCAGCTCAACAGTCCTACTATTTATGCTTCCTGCGAGGGATGGTCAGTAGTGGTGCAGGTGCAGAAACGCTCTGCTGAAGAACGTAATGCTTCGATGTTCAAAAAGTCGAGCCAGATAAACACATCAGCGATACTACTTGCAAATCTATTGTAGAGTTGTACCTTGTAAAATGTAATACACTGGTGATAACACATTCAAACCTGAATGAATTTGAAGCATTGCTATGAAGCAGAATTGGCAGGAAATCCTACATGCATTAATAAGCACAAAACTTAATTGACAATTTAAGAAAGGGGGGCATGGAATTTTTGAAAAGGGGGTGCCGAGACAAGTGACTATTTTCTCACCGTAAATACAACACTGCCCAGTGCCCACTTACTTGAAAAAATTACAAAACCGCAAAAAATAGCGAGAAAATAATCTTTTCTCAAGAAACGGGCAATCGGATATCTTTAAGTTCGCTCCGCTACACTCAAAGAACAATGTCTCTAGTTAAAGATTTTATTTTTGGAGACAGAATTTTTTCCTACAGCACTTAAGGCTTTATCTGCAGCCAAAGAGTGAGAGCATAAGAACCAAAATACTGTTATTTTAAATTTGGCTTAGAGCTGTGCTCGTTATCGCATATTTTCGTGTTGATTGTGTAGTTATTGAGCGGAAGACGTGATAGACATTTCTAATGTGTTAACCTCCACCGCTTTCACCTCCCACTGGTAAACTATGGACTGCCAGCTGGTGGAAAAACGATATTTAAACATCGACACGAGCGCAAAGTATTATGCAATTCTTGCAATTAAGTACATACGAAGGTTTGAAAAATGCGCTTGAGTTTTCTCTCGTATCGCCCGGTGCTAATGAAGCGATTTTCGCGGATTCTCTTTTATTATAGTCGTGTCCAATACAAGTTTAGATAACATTCTCTCCATGCCAAACCAGGTAGTCATGATGCTCAGTGAGTCACTGGCCAACAAAAATCATGCACAATAAAGTTTGCCACAGTCTCCTCGATCAATTTTACTTGATTTTTTTCCACGTCCAATATTTTGTTAAAGATATAGCGCACATACGTGAGAT